>OLGA01001365.1_pt1 | contig 19314 bp, 19 predicted proteins | sample 1604881 | NCBI WGS metagenome assembly OLGA01 (sample SAMEA3888896, study PRJEB22519) | human gut metagenome | biome: human gut; feature: human-associated habitat; material: faeces | place: Denmark | collected 2009 | reverse complement strand
AGGAAATTCACCGCCAGAGAGTAGATATAGCTGCCCTTGCCGTCCAGCAGCGGGCTCTCGCTGTATTTATGTACGTCCCGGGCCACCCGCGCGTCGATGCCGGAGCAGGCGATGGTCAGCGCGACGCGGCCGTTGACGTCGATGGCGTCCATAGGAAACTGCGGGCCGTCCCACAGGTTTTCGGCGTCCCGGAACTTCTCCATATCATCGCCGAAGTTCTTGAGGAAATCGTTGCCGGTTCCCACGGGGATCACAGTCATGGCAGCGTTGTCATAGCCGATAATGCCGTTGGCCACCTCGTTGACAGTCCCATCGCCGCCGCAGGCGTAGAACCGCAGTGCCTCGCCCGTCTCGCAGAGCTTTTTCGCCAGCTCCGTGGCGTGGCCCTGCTTTTTCGTCAGGATGCACTGCACGTCCAGCCCGTGCTTCTGCCGCAGCGACTCCGCCATATCGTAGATCTTCTGCCGGCTGTCGGTCTTGCCCGCCGTGGGATTGATGATAAAAATATGCTTCATCGAGGCTCTCCTCCTCATCAACATATTAGAATTTCGTTGAATTTATTTCGAAAGCATACGGGTAATTGTATCATGTTTCTGCAAAAGAAAGTGAACAAATTGAAAATAAAGTCATATGCCGGGGATTTATTAAGGCAGGGCGGAAAAGATGGCCGTCAGACATTGCCGTACATAAACACATCACACTTGATCATGCCGTTGTACAGCTTGCGCTTCTTGTCCGCCGGCTTGCCGAAGCAGCGCTCGAACTCCGTGTGGCTCGAAAGCACCAGTGTGCGCCAGCCTGCGGGCAGCGTGCGCCACGCCTTGCCGAAGGCGCGGTACAGCGCCTCGGCCTCCTGTCTCTCCAGCAGGCGCTCGCCGTAGGGCGGGTTGGTCACCAGCTGGCCGTAGGTGCTGTCCCGGTGGAATTGGGCCGCGTCGGCCACCTCGAAGCGGACGCAGTCGTCCACGCCGGCCTTGCGGGCGTTGTCCCGGGCAATGGCCACGGCGCGGGGGTCGATGTCGCCGCCCCAGATATCGTACTGCCCGTGGAACTCCCTGTCCTGGGCCTCGTCCGCCGCGTCCATCCAGCACGCAGGCGGCAGAAATGCCCACTTCTGGGCGTCAAAGCGCCGGTCCAGACCGGGGGCGCGGTTTTTGGCGATGAGCGCCGCCTCGATGGGGATGGTACCGCTGCCGCAGAAGGGGTCGCAGAAGGGGTCACGGCCCCTGTAGCGGCTGAGGGTCACCAAGGCAGCGGCCAGCGTCTCCCGCAGGGGCGCCTCCACACCCACGGCGCGGTAGCCCCGCTTGTACAGCCCCTCGCCGCTGGCATCCAGACCGATGGACACCTGATCCTTGAACACAGAAAAGCGTATCTGGTATTTTGTCCCCGTCTCCGGGAACTGATCCATGCCGTAGTGGGCCTTCAGGCGCTCCACCACGGCCTTTTTGATGATGCTCTGACAGGCGGGCACGGAGTGCAACTGGGAGGAGATGGAGTAGCCCTTTACCGGGAAGGCCGCGTCCCGGGGCAAAAACTCCTCCCAGGGGATGGCGCGCACGCCCTGGAACAGCTCCTCGAAGCTCCGCGCCGGGAACTGTCCCAGCAGGGCGATGACCCGGGCGCCGCAGCGCAGATTGATATTCAGCCGGGCGCAGTCCGCCCAGCTGCCCTGACAGAGCACACGGCCGTTTTCCGCACGCACATCGGCCAGGCCAAGGCGCTTGATCTCGTCGGCCACCAGCTTTTCCAACCCCAGCAGGCAGGGGATCTCGTAAGTTATCATGGGATACACCTCGGTTTCTTGACTACCAAAGAGTATACCGAAAAATGCCATAGCGCGCAACATAAATTTCCGGTGGCTTTTCGGGGCCACTTACGCTATAATAGGGAATGTAAACCTGAGGTTGCACCATGCGCGGCACATTGGCAGACAATTTTACGGAAATGCAACCTGAACGTGATAGACTTTTCCGTCGGTGTCCCGTATACTGACGGCACTGAAAGCAAAGGAGGGCCCATATGGCATTTGGTGATCGGCTGGCAGCGGTACGGCGCGGCAATGGACTGACACAGGAGCAATTCGCCGAGCAGCTGCAGGTCTCCCGCCAGGCGGTGAGCAAATGGGAAAGCGGACGGGGCTACCCGGAGATGGAGAAGATCCTTTATATCTGCAACCGCTATCAGGTATCCATCGCCGACCTGTTCGCCGAGGAGGCGCCGGTACCCGCCGCGGCGGTGGAGGCACGCCCCGCGCCGGAGCAGGAGGCCGCCCCCCTGCCCCGCGCCACGCTGGGCAGCGCCGTGGGCGCCTTCCTGACCAACCTGTCCCCCAAAAACAAATGGCTGGCTGGAGCTGTGCTGGTAGGCATCGGCGCTCTGGCCGGGATCATCGGACTCATTTTGAGAGGAGGCGACGCAGACATGGCGACAACGATATGGATCGCCGCCATCATTATTTTCGGCGTGGCGGAGGCCGCCACCGCCGGGTTGACATCCATCTGGTTCGTGCTTGGCGGCGTGGCCGGATTGATCGCCGCGGTATGCGGCGGGCCTGTGTGGCTGCAGGTGGGGCTGTTCTTCGCGGTGTCCATCGCGGCGCTGGCCTTCACCCGGCCGCTGGTGGTCAAGCTGATGAAAAAGGATATCAAGCCCACCAATGCCGACCGGGTACTGAACAATGTGGGCCGCGTGACAGAGCGCATCGACAACGCGCTGCCCTCCGGCGCCGTCTATATAGACGGTAAGACCTGGACGGCGCGCAGCGCCGACGGGGAGGTCATAGAGCCGGACGCCGCCGTGCGTATCCTGCGGATGGAGGGCGTGAAGCTCATCGTACAGAAGGAGCCTTGATATGCCGTATGTTCTGGGCGGATTGGCCGCCATACTGCTGGGCGTGGTCGCCCGCATCATTCACCTCATCCATAAGCATACTACGACTATGAAACAAACAGGAGAATAAGGAGGAACTACTATGCCGACACCGGGAACCATCGCCATCATCATTCTGGTCATTCTCATTCTGGCCGTCATCGTCAGCTGCATCCAGATCGTCCAGCAGTCCAAGGCCTATGTCATCGAGCGCCTGGGCGCGTTCCACAGCGTTTGGGGCGTGGGTATGCACTTCAAGCTGCCGTTCATCGAGCGCGTGGTGAAGAAGGTCAGCCTGAAGGAGCAGGTGGCCGATTTCGATCCCCAGCCGGTCATCACCAAGGACAACGTGACCATGCAGATCGACACCGTCATCTATTTCCAGATCACGGACCCCAAGCTGTACACCTACGGCGTGGAGTACCCCATGAGTGCCATCGAAAACCTGACGGCCACCACGCTGCGCAACATCATCGGCGAGCTGGAGCTGGACCAGTCCCTGACCAGCCGCGACACCATCAATGCCAAAATGCGCTCCATTCTGGACGAGGCCACCGACCCCTGGGGCATCAAGGTCAACCGCGTGGAGCTGAAGAACATCCTGCCGCCCCGGGAGATCCAGAACGCCATGGAGAAGCAGATGAAGGCCGAGCGCGAACGCCGGGAATCCATCCTGCAGGCCGAGGGCGAGAAGGCCAGCAAGGTGCTGATCGCCGAGGGCGAGAAGCAGTCCACCCTGCTGCGGGCCGACGCGGCGAAGCAGGCCAAGATCATGGCCGCCGAGGCCGAGGCGGAGTCCATCCTGAAGGTGCAGCAGGCCATGGCGGACTCCATGCGGATGCTGAACGAGAACGCGCCCAACGACCAGGTCATCAAGCTCAAGGCACTGGAGGCGCTGGAGAAGGTGGCTGACGGCAAGGCCACGAAGCTCATTATCCCCAGCGAGATCCAGGGGCTGGCCGGTCTGGCCGCCAGCGCGAAAATGCTGGTGGAGAACGACGCGCCCGCCGCGGAGTAAAGCTATGGCAAAGAAAGAGCAGCGCTTTATCAAGGTCATGGAGGACAGCGGCTTTATCAGCAGCAGCGAGGTGCTGGTGGACACCCAGACCGGTGTGCAGTATCTCTACCACGCCGTGGGCAATTCCGGCGGGCTGACGCTGCTGGTGGACGCCGATGGTAAACCCCTGCTGTACCGCAAGACGCCGGACGCACCGGAATTCTGAGCAAAAAAGGAAGCACCCCGCGGGGTGCTTCCTTTTTTGTTTCGCTTTATGACTCCTCCTGGGCGGGCTTGAACACCAGGGCGGCCATATCGGAGAGCGCATCCTCCGACGCGCCGGTGTCGGCCGTCAGGCTGTACGCCAGGCCGGGAGCGAGGTCACGCCAGATGATGCAGCCGGCGCCGCCCGCGTCCCATCGGAGGACGGTGGGGCACCAGCGGAGCTTGCCCTCCGCCGTCAGACTGCCGCCGGTGAAGCCGGAGATATCCGGTGTCGTTTCCGAGACGTCCGAAGTGGGCGCCATGCGGTAGTGCCAGGTGACGCCGTCCAGCGTAAAGGCGACCTCCGTGACCGTCGCGCCGTCCAGATCAAAGAGATCGTAGCCCAGCACGTCCGCGCCCTCCGGGGCGGTGGGGACGGTGTAATACTGGGCGTCCATCAGGGTAAAGGCTGTGACCAGCGGCGCGCCGCCGTCCCAGGCCACGCAGTACCACTGGATACCGGCGGACGTGTCGTACCAGCCCACGGCGCCGTCATCGTAGACCAGCAGCGTCAGGCCGTTCACCTGATAGGTGTCTGTCGGGAGGGTACCGTCCGGGGCAGGCAGGGGCTGGCTGGCATATTCCGCGCTGTAGTCGTAGTCATAGCCGTCCAGCAGCACGGTACAGGACACGCCGGTGACGGCGCCCTCGCCGTCCTGACGCCACTGGTAGTCAGAGGTCAGGGACGCGCCCTCCGGCAGGGCCAGAGAGGCGGAGAGAGGCTCGGCGTCCAGCGCAGGCGGCATGGCGACGGAAAAGCTCTTGTCCATGGCGCCGAAGTCGGCGTCCGCGCCGGCGGTATTGTCACCGATACCGGCGGACCAGGGCTGCCACAGAGCCAGGGCCAAGGCCGCGGCGCAGAAGCACGCGGCCAGAGCACCCCAGCGGCGCGCCGCACCGCTGCGAGGCAGGGGACGCTGGGCCTCCTCCAGCAGGTCGTCATCGATGGCGTCCATCCAGCGCTTCATTCTGTTGTCGTTCACAGCATCCCCTCCTTTTCCAGCACGGTACGCAGACGCTGACGGGTGCGGAAGAGGGAGGATTTGACCTTCTCCTCGCCCGCGCCGCAGCTGTCGGCGATCTCGCGGATGCTCTCGCCATACCAGTAACGGCGGATGAAATACGTCCGGCTCTGCCGGGTCAGCTTGCGCAGGAAGCCGTTGAGCACCCGGCGGAACTCCTGCTGCTCCAGGGCGCGGACTGCGCCGTCCTCGGCGGGCAGGCAGCCCTCCAGCTCCTCGAAGGCCACAGTCAGGTCACTGCGGCGCTGGGCGGCGCGGTTATAGTCGCACTTGTCCAGGGCCAGGCGGCGGGTGACGGTGGTGATGTACGCCGCCAGCGAACGGGGACGCTCCGGTGGGATAGCATTCCACAAACGGAGCCACACGTCGCTGACGCACTCCTCCGCGTCGCGGTCGTCCGGCAGGATGTGCCGGGCGGCGGCAAGGCAGCGCTTTTCGTATTTCTCCTGCGCGGCGCGGATGGCCTCCGGGTCGCGGCGGAAAAAATGATCTATGATCTGAGCGTCCTCCATCGGGCACTCCCCTTTCTGTGTGTATCGGTCAGACCATCATAGCACACAGAAAGGGGAAACGCCATAGGAAATCAGAATTTTGCCAGGAATGCGTCGGGTACGGTGCAGCCGTCGGGCAGCACCTCCAGCACCACATAGTTGCCGTTGACGGTAACGGTGGCGTTGTTCTTCCACATACCGGCCTCCTCGGGGTAGGTGGTGTCGTTGGCCATGGCGTCCACGCGAGCCTGGAAGCTCTGGCGAACGATCTCGGCGTCGGCGGCGCTCTCCGCCTCCACCATGGACACCTCGCAGGAGGTGGCGGTGGGCGAGATGAAGAACACGGACTGCTTCAGCTTGGCGTTCTCCAGACCGGGGTAGTAGCTGTTCAGGATCTCCACAGCCGTCTCCTCCAGCAGCACGGGCGCGTTGTCGCCCAGCTCCTCCTGCACCTGCTTGATGCCGGCCTCGTACGCCGCCCGCAGGTCAACGGTCTGACCGTCGGTCTGCGTCTGGTCGTCCTTCGTCTCGCCGCCGATGTTGTCCTCCTTCTGGCCGCAGGCCACCAAAGCCAGCGCCATCACCAGCGCCAGCAGCAATGCAAATGTCTTTTTCATCATGTAAGCACTCCTTTCGGGCGGTCAAACGCCGCTCTCTGCCAATACTGACGGCGGAGAACAGCGTTTGGTTTCGCTTTTTCGTTTATCGCTCGTGGGGCTTGGGGGCGTTCCAGCCCTCGGGGAAATTTTGCAGCACCCAATGGCGGGTGTGGTCAATGAACGCCTGCGTGGAGTGGGAGAGGGCGTTCTTGTCCTTGACACAGATGCCGATGTCCCGGTGGAACACCTTGGGCAGGGTGCTGGCAGCCAGCGGATAGGCGCACTTGTAGAGCATCAGCTCCTCCATGACGCTGATGCCCAGGCCGCCGGAGACCATGGCCAGAATGGTCTGGTCCTGCTGGACGGTGTATTGGATCCGGGGCCGGACCTTGTAGTGATCGAAAATGGCCTGGATCTCATAGTCGTCGCCCTCATCCAGCAGGATGAGGGGGTACTGCTCCAGGGCCTCCGGCGGGAAAGGCTGGCGGCCCGCCAGCGGGTGGTCGCAGGGCAGGATGACCTTCCACTGGTCCCGCTGGAGCAACCAGTAATCCAGATACTTCTCCGCCGGGGTGGGCAGGGAGATAAAGCCGCAGTCCGCCTGACCGTGGAGGACCCAGTCGGAGATCTCGTTGTTGAAGTTGGAGGGCAGAAGTTCGAACTCAATGCGGGGGTACTTTTCCTGAAAGGTCTTGAGCATACCGGGCAGCCACTTTTCCGACACACTGGTGAAGGTTGCCACGCGGATAAGACCGGTATCCAGCCCCCGCAGGTCCTCGGCGTGCTGCTCCAGACGGTGGGACAGGGCGCACATCTCCTGAAAATATGGTGCCAGGGCGCGGCCATCCGCCGTGGGGGTGACACCGCCGTGGCTGCGGACCAGCAGCGTGACGCCCAGCTCCTCCTCCAGCGAGCCGATGGCGTGGCTGACGCCGGACTGGGTGAAATTCAGGGCGCGGGCGGCGGCGGTAAAGCTGCCCAGCTCCACGGTCTTGAGGTATATCTGGTATTTGGTGACGGACATGGGGACACCTCCTGTTCAGGGCCAGTATAGCATATCTCGCCATGTGCTGCAAAGTATTTTTCATGGTTTTGATGATAATCATGCGTTTTACAAATCGCTTGTCCTGTGCTATGCTAAAGATACGTTAAGAAGCCCAAACGAAAGGAGGCGCTGAGCATGGTGCTGAACCTCATTCTGGCCAGCCTGGTGGCGGTCCTGGTGGTTACGGGTATCGTGTCCAAGGCAACGGACAAGTAACCCAACACCCCTTGTTTTCTATCCTTAATTTTTCTCCCTATTCCCCTTCAAATTTGTGAATGCCGGCGCGCCCTCCCAACGTGCCGGTGAAAGGACGCCGCCCCCTTCGGGCGGCGCCCTTTTTGCTCCGGACGCAGCGCGGGAGGTGATCGCTTTTCCTTGCTATTTCATGCGGCGTATGGTATGATACCGGCGTTAAAGAGAAAGAGGTATTGCCTATGGACCAGAAAAAACTGCATATCCTGTCGCTGCTGGCGGCGCTGACCGCGGCCACCATCTTCGGCATGAGCTTTATGTTTTCAAAAATGGCGCTGGCCACAGCGGCACCCACAGTGCTGCTGGCTTTCCGGTTCACGGTGGCGGTGGCGGCCATGTCGCTGGTCATCGCGCTGAACGCTCTGGTGGGCAAGGTACGCGGAAAGCCGCTGTTCGCCTTCTCTCTGAAGGGAAAGCCGGTGGGAAAGCTGCTGCTGCTGGGCATCGTGCAGCCGGTGGCGTACTTTATCTTCGAAAACTACGGCATTCTGTACACCTCCGCCGCTGTGGCGGGGACCATCATCGCGGCGGTGCCGGTGTGCTGCATCCTGATGGACGTGCTGGTTCTGCATGAGCGCGTCACCCGGCGGCAGGTGCTGTGCGCCCTGGGCGCGATCGGCGGCGTAGCGCTGATCTCCGTGGGCGGGGCGGTGATGATCTCGGCGCTGGGCCTGCTGTTCCTGCTGCTGACCATGCTCAGCGACACGGTGTACTATGGGCTGAGCCACGATGCCGCCAAGCGCTTCACCCCCTTTGAGATGACCTATGTGATGTTTGTGGTGGGCATGGCGGCGTTTATTCCGGTGGCGCTGATACAGGCCGGCGGGATAAGCAGCGAGCTGATCACCGCGCCGGCGCAAAGCGGCAGCTTCTGGCTGGCGGTGCTGTATCTGGGTATACTGTCCTCCGGCGTGGCCTACGGACTGCTGAACTTCGCCAACAGTCACCTGACGGTCTCAGAGAGTTCCCTGTTCTCCAACGTGACCACGGTGGTATCGGTGCTGGCGGGCGTGCTCTTCCTGAAGGAGGATTTCAGCCTGTGGCAGGCTCTTGGCGTAGTCATCATTCTGGTGTGCGTGTTCGTGGCCAACGTGTCCGGCAGCGAAAAGAAATAAAAAGATCTCCCCCCGACCGGGGGAGATCTTTTTATTTGCGGATGAGGGTCCCAGCCTTCACGCCGGTCAGTTCTCCGTTCTTCACGGCCAGCCGGCCGGCCACCAGCACGGCGTCCATACCCAGGGCCGTTTGGCAGGGGTCCTGATAGGTACCGCGCTCGGTGAGGGCGGCGGGGTCGAACACACACAGGTCCGCGTCCGCACCCACGGCGATAACGCCCTTACCCGCAAGGCGAAGGGCCTGTGCCGGGGCCTGGGTCAGCTTGTGAACGCCCTGCTCCAGCGTCAGCACACTCTGTTCCCGGACGAAGTGCTGCAGCAGGCGGGTACAGCTGCCGTAGACCCGTGGATGGGGCATCCCCTCGGTGGGGTAGGTGGCGTCAGAGATCAGGCAGCTGAGGGGACTGCGGAGGATAGCGGCGATGTCTTCCTCCGCGGCCATGAAGTCGATCATAGTCACCTGGCAGTGCTCGCGGATCAGCAGGTCGCAGCAGACGTCCAGCGGGGATTTGTGCTCCATGGCGGCCTCCTGGGCGATGCTCTTGCCCAGCAGCGGCGCGTCCTCCGGGCAGTGAAGACTGCTGAGGAAGATGCCGTCCCAGCCGGCCAGCTTGGCAATGTCGTCAAACCCGCCGCCGTCTTCAATACGGTGAGCCAGCGTCTCGCGTTCGTGGGGGTCGGCCAGGCGGCGGACAACGGCGTCCATGCCGCCCTCCAGAAACTCCGGCGGCAGGATATGCAGCAGCTGGGTAGAGCCGGCGGTGTAGGGGTACACGTCGCAGCCCACATCCAGTCCCTCTTCCTTCGCCCGGTGCAGCAGCTCCAGGGCCCGGGGTATTTTTTTGCCCCAGTTGTCCCGGCCCATGGCTTTCAGGTGGCTGATATGCAGAGGGACCCGCAGTTCCCGGGTCACCAGCAGCATCTCCTCGATGGAATCGCAGACGCCCGCGCCCTCCTGCCGCATATGGACGGTGAGGGGGATATCCTGCCCCGCGATGGGTGAGAGCGCACGGATCAGCTCCGCCGTGGTATAGAAGCACTCCGGGGCATAACCCAGGCCCAGAGAAACGCCCAGCGCGCCGTCGGCCAGAGCCTGCTCCAGGGCGCGGTGCAGGGCGCGGTAGTGGCGGTCCTCCAGGTGCTCCAGCTCGTAGCCGGCCGCGTCCGCCCGAAGGACGCCGGCACCGGCCAGCATACCCACATGGACGGGGATATTCGGCACAGAGGCGAAATAGCCGGAGAGAGTTTCCGTCACCAGCTCCGGCGGGAGAGCACCGGTGATGGGGCGCAGGTAGTCCCGGATGGCGTCGCCATGGGCGGGGCCGAAGGGGGCGGCGCTGAGGCCGCAGTTGCCGTTGACGATGGTGGTAAGGCCCTGACACAGCTCCGCCGCGCCGAAGCCCGGGCGGAACAGCGCCGCGTCGGCGTGGCGATGGATGTCAATAAAGCCGGGGGTAACGGTCCTGCCGGCGGCGTCGATTACATGAGCGGCGGACGCTGCGGACAGATCGCCGATGGCGGCGATCCTGCCGCCGGAAATGGCCACATCGGCCGCAAAGGCGGGGCGGCCCGTGCCGTCGATGACGGTGCCGCCCCGGATAAGGGTATCAAACATGGTCTGTGCCTCTCTCCTGCTTCCCTGCCGTCAGGGGCAGGGAGATACTGAAGGTGGTCACGCCGCCGCTGCTGTCACAGCGAAGGACGCCCCGGTGGGCGTCCACGATGGCTTTGGCAATGGGCAGGCCCAGGCCAAAGCTGTCGCCGTCGGTACGGGCGTCGTCGGCGCGGTAAAAGCGGTCAAAAATGCGGGGGAGCTTGTCCGAAGGGATATCCGGCCCCTGATCGGTCACGGACACCACAGCGCGGCTGCCCTGCCGGACGGCGGTCAGGCGGATGGGCGTACCGGGTGCGGCGTATTTGACGGCGTTATCCAGCAACACCGCCAGGGCCTGGCCCAGCTTGGCGCCGTCGCCCCGGACAGGAAGAGACGGCGCAATATCGTAATCCAGCACATGGCCGGCCTCAAAGGCCACCGGCTCAAACCGCAGGGCGGCAGTCACCGCCGCCTCCGACAGGTCGGTGACGGTGTCCGGCGGGCTGCCGGCGTTCTTCTGGGCGCGGAAGAGGGTGAGCATATCCTCCACCAGGGCCTTCATGCGGCGGCCCTCCGCCCGGATATTGTCCACGTAGACCGCCTGCTCCGGCGAAGCGCTCTGCTCCAGCAGCTCGGCGGAGGAAAGGATGACCGTCAGAGGGGTCTTCAGCTCGTGGCTGGCATCGGAGAGGAACTGCTCCTGCTGGGCCCAGGCGGCACCTACAGGCTTGGTAACCACACCGGAGAGCAGATAGCTGCACAGAAACAGCACCACCAGTGCGCCGCAGCCCACCAGAGAGCAGGCCTTCAGCAGTGTGTGCAGGGAGGTGTATTCCAGATAGGTATCGGTAAACGCAATGGCAGTAGTGGTGTAGCCCCGCTGGCGCAGATAGCGCAGATGAAATTCGTCCAACGTGCCGGCGTCCTCGTCCGCCGCCAGGGCGGCAGTGACGATCTCCGCCATACGGGTCTCGTCGCTGAGGTCATAGTAGCTGTTGCCGGCCACGCGGACGGTGCCGCTGCCATAGACCTCGGCCACAAAGCAGGGGATGCTGTCCATGCCGGGCTGGCTGCGGCCATAGTCGCCCTGCTCCAGCGCCTGGTACAGCTGCTGCTGCACATTCTTGTGATAGTTGCCCCGGGAGATGAAGTACACCGCCGCGAACACCGCCAGCAGCACCAGCGAGATCAGCAGCATATTGGTGGCCACCACCTTCCAGCGAAGGTGCCGGATCATGCCTCCACCTCCAGACAATAACCCACCATACGGAGGGTCTTGATCTTCACAGTGGATTGCAGATGGGTGAGCTTGCGGCGAAGGAAGGAGATATAGACCTCCACGTTGTTGTCCTCGGCGGCGGAGTCGTAGCCCCAGACCTTCAGGATCAGCTGCTCCTTGGAGACGATCTGACTGCCGTTCCGCATCAGCAGCTCCATCAGGTCGTACTCCCGGCGGCTGAGGCGGACGCTTCGCGGGCCGCATTCCAGCAGGAACGTGCCCATATGCAGCGTCAGGTCGCCGAAGGCCGTCACCTCCGGGTCGGCAGCGGCGTCCTCACCGCCACGGCGCAGCAGGGACCGGATACAGGCAAGCAGCTCCTCCGGCTCAAAGGGTTTTGTCAAGTAGTAGTCCGCACCGGCGTCCAGGCCGCGGACGCGGTCATTCAGCTCACTGCGGGCGGTGAGCATCAGCACCGGCAGGCGGCTGCCGCCGCCGCGCAGCTGGCGCAGCAGGGCGAAGCCATCCATGCCGGGAAGCATGGCGTCCAGCACCAGCAGGTCGTAGATATCGCTGCGGGCGTTGTCCAGGCCGGAGATGCCGTCATAACACACGTCGGCGGTATAGCCCTGGCGGCGCAGCAGGTCCTGCAGGGTGCCCGCCAGGCGCTTTTCATCCTCCACGATCAGTATACGCATAGCCGCGCCTCCCTTTTCATGGCTTACAGCCCCGTCTCGGACAGGGTCAGGATCTGGGTCAGGGACGACTCCTCCATCCGGTAGATGGTGGTGTCGCCGTCCAGGGCCACATAGCGGCCGCCGTCGCCGGTGGACAGGCCGATGGCAAGGATCAGCGTCCGCTCGGCGCTGTTGTCAGCCAGGTAGTTCACCGTCAGCGTGACCTCCGGCGTGTCCAGGCCGCAGACGGCGGCCGCACCCTCCGCCGGGTCGTAGTCCACGCAGGCGGTGAGCGTCAGGGCAGCGATCTCATCAGCCAGGGCGGCGGTCTTTTCCGTGACGTCCCGGTTGGCGCTGCGGCGGGTACCGTCCTCGGCGGTGTAGAAGGAGACGGCAGCGGTGCCGTCGGCGCGCAGCAGGCTTACGCTGACCAGCCTGTCCGGCTCGATGACCGGCAGAACGGGCAGGACCGCCATGGCGTAGATGCTGCGGCTGAGCAGCATCTTATTTTCGTCAGAGGTATAGCGCACCGTACCGGCAGGGGTGAGCACGTACCAACGGCCATCCGCGGCCTGGTCGCCGAGATAATAGACGACGTCCACGCCGTCGGAGGTGACGGTGATGTACTTCTTGGGAGCCTCCAGGCCATAGACGGCCAGCTCCTGCACATCGGCCACCGCTTCGCCGCTGTCCAGGGTGGCGGGCAGGGCCAGCAGGTCCTCCAGCGCCGTCTGGTCCAGGGGGAAGGCGGGGTCGTCAAACCAGGTCCAGGCACCGCTTTCGTCCTTTTCAAAACGGAGGGTCACATCGCCGTCGCACAGGGCCAGGGCGGTGACGCCTTCTACGGGCGGGGCGGTCTGGGTGGAGGCGTCCACCATCTCTTTACCTTTTGTATTGCCGCAGGCGGACAGCAGCAGCGTCAACCCCAGCAAAAACGCCGTCAGGCGCAGAATTCGCTTTATCATGGCTTCGGTCTTCTCCTTTACTTTCGTTTACTTTCGGTTGCTCTTGCTGTATACATTCGCGTTCGCTATATGTTACGTTCGCTTTCAGTATAGCAACTTTTCAGGAAAAAGAAAAGTACATTCCGTGAATTCTCCCGTTCCCGGCGGCGCGGACGGACGAAGCACAAAAAAAGACCGGCCCGCGCCGGTCTTTTTTTGTCGTTACCCACAGAGATGCGGCAGGTGTGCTGTAATGGCCGAGACGGCAGTTCCGCGCCGGTCTTTTTCTTTGCGTTACTTGCAGAGATAGCTGAACCAGCCCTCACTGCTGCGCTGCTCGAACACATCCCAGCCGTCGGCCTTCAGCTTTTCCAGCACCTCCGCCGCCCGGTCGTCGATGATACCGGAGCAGAGGAACAGGCCGTCGGGCTTCAGGAAGGGACGGACGTGGGGGCTGAGGCCCATAATGACATCCGCCACGATGTTGGCCACCACGATATCATAGCCGGCGCCCATCTCCTGCCGCAGGGCGGCGTCGGTGAGCACATTGCCCCAGCGGACGGTGTAGCGGTCCTTTCCGATGCCGTTCAGGGCGGCGTTCTCGTAGGCCACGTCCACGCACTTCTCATCGATGTCGCAGGCGAAGGCGCTCTCCGCGCCCAGGCGCAGGGCGGCGATGGACAGGATGCCGCTGCCGCAGCCCAGGTCCAGGACACGCTCGCCGCCGTGAATGTGGGTATCCAGCGCCTGCAGGCACAGGCGGGTGGTGGCGTGGCTGCCGGTGCCGAAGGTCAGGCCGGGGTTCAGCACCAGCTTCACCCGCGTGGGGTCGGCGGCCTCCTCCCACTCCGGCACCACCAGCAGGCGGCTGCCGATCTCCATGGGCTTGTAAAACTGCTTCCAGTTGTTCTCCCAGTCCTCGTCGGCCACGTCGGCCATGGTCAGCAGCAGGGGCGCGTACTCCGGGTGGTCCTTTTTCAGCGCCGACATGGCCATACGCACGGCGGCCACGGTGCCGTAGGCGTCCTCGTTCCGTTCCAGATAGAACGTCACGCGGCTGACGCCCTTCTTCTGCGCCAGCAGGTCGTCATCCACATAATCCCAGTATTGGCGGTTGTTCTCCAGAAAGCTCTGAAAGTCCGCCTCGTCGTCGATCATCACGCCGGTGACACCCTGCTGCTCCAGCATTTCCGTCACCGCGTCCAAGCCCGCGTGGCTCGTGTCGATCTTGAGTTCCAGCCAGTCCATAGGATGACCTCCCGCAAAGTTGAAATGCACCGTACATCGCTGACGGCAATGGATCTTGTGCCAAGACGAGGCGCTCCATCGATGTCGGATTTTGCGTCCTGCCGATGGCAAGCCTCTAACGGCAATGGATCTTGCGCCAAGACGAGGCGCTCCATCGATGTTGGATTTTGCGTCCTGCCGATGGCAAACCGACGACGGCGTACTTTGTGTACGTCGAGGAGGTTTGACGATGGCAGGGCGCAAAAGACGCGCCGTTATCTCTTGGTGCCTACGAAGAATATGCCCATGGTATTCGGCCCCGTGTGGCTGCCGATCACAGGCCCGATGTAGTTGATATAGACCTCCTTGACGCCGTAGCGGGCCTTCATCTCCTCGGCCACGGCGCGGGCCTCCACCTCGCAGTCGGCGTGGCAGATGAACATGACCTGCTCACTGGGCTCGATGCCCAGCTCGGCGATCTTGTCGATGAGGGCCTTCAGGCTGGCCTTGCGGCCGCGGACCTTGCTGACGGGGACCAGCTTGCCCTCGTCGGAGGTGTGCATGACGGGCTTGATGGAGAGCATGGAGCCGAAGAACGCGGCGCCGGCGCTGAGACGGCCGCCCATCTTCAGGTAGTTCAGGTCGTCCACGGTGAACCAGTGGTCGATGTGGAGCTTGTTGTCCTCCACCCACCGCACCAGCTCCTGGGCGGAGAGGCCCTCGCGCTTCTTCTGGACGGTCAGATAGAGCAGCAGGCCCTGGCCCAGAGAGGCGGAGAGAGAGTCCACCACATAGATGTTGGCATCGGGGAACTCCTCCTTCATGTCCTGGGCGGCGATGCACGCACTTTGGTAGGTGGTGGAGAGGGCGCTGGAGAAGTTGATGCTGACGATGTCCTTGCCGGCAGCCAGAATGGGGCGCATGGCCTCCTGAAACTGGCCTACGTTGGCGGCGGAGGTGGTGGCCAGCACGCCGCCGCGGATCTTGCCGTAGAAATCCTCGAAGCTGATGGCGCTGCCGTCCAGCAGGTTGGGGTAATCGTGCCCATCGATGTGGACGGTCAGGGGCACCACGGTCAGCTCCAGCTCCTTGGCCATGTGGTCGGTCAGGTCGCAGCAGCTGTCGGTCATAATGACATATTCGCGCATGGGATAAACCTCCTTGGGAGTGATATTCCCCGCTATCATAGCATGAAAACCGCCGCAGGAAAAGAGCCAAATTGTAAATAATACGGAATATTAGCAGAAATACAGGTGTCTATCGCCTATTTCCCCACGCAGAAGCGGGAGAAGATGGTGTCCACCAGATCGTCGCGGACCTGTTTGCCGTTCAGCTCACCCAGCGCGGCCAGCGCCGCCTCGCAGTCGGTGAGCACCACGTCGGGGGTCATGCCGATACGGAGGGCGCCGCGGGCCTCGGCCACGGCGGAGAGGGCTCGGTTGGCGGCGTCGGCCTGACGGGCGTTGGTCAGCAGCGCGCCGCCGGTGCTCTCGCCCGACGGGAACTGCGCCGCGATGGCGTCGGTCAGCGTGTCCAGTCCCGCGCCGGTGGCGGCGGAGACGGACAGCACGTTGTCGAAGCGGTCCGCCAGGGCGCCGACGTCCAGCGCCCGGGGCAGGTCGGATTTATTGACGGCCACGATCAGGTGGGGGACGGTGTTGGCCAGGGCGATGGCGGCCTCGTCCTCCGCCGTCAGCTCCCGGGAGCCGTCCAGCACCAGCAGGGCCAGAGATGCCTGCTTCGCGGCGGCGCGGCTGCGCTCCACACCCATGGTCTCCACGGCGTCGCCGCCGTCGCGGATACCCGCCGTGTCGATGAGCCGCAGGAGCACGCCGCCCACGGTGACCTTTTCCTCCACCGTGTCGCGGGTGGTGCCGGCGATATCGGTGACGATAGCCCGGTCATAGCCCAGGAGGGCGTTCAGCAGAGAGGATTTGCCGGCGTTAGGCTTGCCCAGCAGCACCGTGGGCACGCCCAGCTTCAGCAAACGGCCGCGGGAAAACGCGGCCACCAGCGCTTCCAGATCGTTCTGGGCCCGGCGCAGGGTGTCCAGCATCTTCTCGCGTTGGAGATCCTCGATGTCCTCGTCCGGATAGTCTACCACGGCGTAGAACCGGGCGGCCATGTCCATGAGGCCGTCGTAGATACGCGCCACGGTGCGGCTCAGCGCGCCGTCCAGCTGGCAGACGGCGTTGTGGGCCTGCTGGGCCGTCTCGGCGTCGATCAGGTCCGCCACGGACTCCGCCTGGAGCAGGTCCAGCTGCCCGTTGAGAAAGGCCCGCTTGGTAAACTCGCCGGGACCGGCCTGGCGGCAGCCGGCGGCAAACAGGGCGCGGAGGCCCGTGTCCAGCACGATGGGGCTGCCGTGGCAGTGGAGCTCGGCGCAGTCCTCTCCGGTATAGCTGTGGGGCGCGGGGAAATGGACGCACAGCACGCTGTCGATGACCTGCCCCGTCTCGTCCAGCAGCTCGCCCAGCACCATGGCGCGGGGGCGCTGCTGCGCGGCGGGCCTGCCGTTTTTGGCGCGGAACACCGCGTCCAGCGCGGCACAGGTATCCGGGCCGGACAGGCGCAGGATACCGATGGCGCTGGGTTGTCCGGGCGTGGCGATGGCGGCGATGGTGTCGGGCATAGGCGGGACCTCCTTGCAGGGTGTTTTTCTCAGTATACCACAGGCGGCGGGAAAAAGAAATATCCCCCGGCGGACCGGGGGATATAAAAACGACGCTTTACTTGATGGGCTCGCCGGCGGCTTCCTTGGCGGCGATCTCCTTCATGGCGTCCTTGTGGCTCAGGTTCACGCGGCCCTTCTCGTCGATCTCGGTGACCTTGACCCACATCATGTCGCCGATCTTGCAGGCGTCCTCCACCTTCTCGATGCGCTTGTCGGCCAGCTTGGAGATATGGACCAGACCGTCCTTGCCGGGGGCCAGCTCCACGAAGGCGCCGAAGGTCATCAGGCGCACGACGCGGCCGTAGTACAGCTGGCCCACCTCGGGCACAAAGACGATGTCGTCGATGCACTTCTTGGCCTTTTCGCAGCTCTCGGCATCGGGGGAGGCGATGTGGATGGTGCCGTCATCGTCGATGTCGATCTTGGCGCCGGACTCGGCCACGATCTTCTGGATGACGGAGCCGCCCTTGCCGATGACGTCGCGGATCTTATCCGGGTCGATGTGCATGGTGACCATCTTGGGGGCGTACTTGCTGACCTCGGGCCGGGGCTCGGCGATGCAGGGCAGCATGACCTGGTCCAGGATCTGGCAGCGGGCATCATAGGTGATGTCCAGCGCGTTCTTGATGATCTCCATGGTCAGGCCGTCGTTCTTCAGGTCCATCTGGATGGCGGTGATGCCCTTCTTGGTGCCGGCCACCTTGAAGTCCATCTCGCCGTGGAAGTCCTCCACGCCCTGAATGTCGATAAAGGTGGTGAAGCCGCCGTTATCGTCCTGGATCAGACCGCAGGAGATGCCAGCCACGGGGGCCTTGATGGGCACGCCGGCATCCATCAGAGCCAGCGTAGAGCCGCAGATAGAAGCCTGCGAGGTGGAGACGGACCATGAGCACGGCCAGGGCGTCAATCAGTCGTTCGGCGGTATCCGGACGCAGATTGCGTGCGAACAGCGCACGGTACGGCAGCGAGAACTTCAGATGCTTGGTGACCAGAATGGCTTCCAGCGGTTCCCCATTGTGATCATGACGACCGGTAACCACAGCGATCGGCGTGACGGCAGGCAGTTCGAGTTTCTGCAGACGGCGAAGATTCTCATATTCGCGTTCGGCCATCTGCCGGGTGATTTCCTTCATTGCGTAGACTTCGTCGCCTACATGCACGAAACGCACAACGTGTCTTGAAATACCTCTCGGAAGATTCGCCAGCAGATCCTGCGGCCAGGAGGCAAGCGGCTCGGACCACGGTAGGGTGAACATCTTCGGGTTGGAACTTGCCGCGGTAATCTTCAGAGCCTGCGGTTCCGCCGCGTTCTCCGATTCGCTTTCCGCATTCACAGAAGTCGCCATGGCGACACGGGGGTCCAGCTGGGACACATCAATTGGATTAGGGGTCATGGCTCATGATTCTACCCGTGCCACCTCCCCATGGAATCGTGAATATGCTGTTTCGTCTCAGAACGGGGATACGTGAACGTGCACATAAAAAAGAAGCCCCGCGTCATAGCGGGGCTTCTTCAACGAGACGGTTAGAGAGGAAGAGAAAACGTCTCGTTTAATGGTTGACCAGCTCAGTCGAGAATCTGGTCAAGTCCGATACGACCGGCCTTGTGGCCTGTCACTCGACTCAGTTCAGACGCAGCTCGGTGGACGGAGCGAACAGGTGCATCTTGGACGGGTCGATCTTGATCTTGACGGTATCGCCGACCTTGACATTCACAGTGACGATCGTGGCCTCATCGGTGGTCTGACCGGCACTGGGCATTTTGATTTCCTGCATAGTTTTTCTCCTTTCCGGCGGGGCTGCTTACAGCTTCGCCAGCTTGCGGGCCTCTTCGGTGATGCGCTCAACGGAGGGCACCACGAAATTCTCCAGCGTCGGGGAGAAGGGGATCGGCGTGTCATACGCCGCCACGCGGACGATCGGCGCGTCGAGGGAGGTGATGGCGTGCTCTGCCACATAGGAGCCCAGCTGCGCGCCCCAGCCGCCGTTGTAGTGATCCTCGTGGACGATCATGAGCTTGCCGGTCTTGGCGATGGAGTTGAGCACCGTCTCATAGTCGAAGGGAACGAGCGTGCGCGGATCGATGATCTCGCAGCTGATGCCCTCCTTCTCGAGGATGTCGGCGGCCTCCATGGCCTTGTACCACATGAGCATGTTCGCAACGATCGTCACGTCCTTGCCCTCGCGGCGGATAGCGGCCTTGCCGAAGGGGATGGTATACTCCTCATCCGGCACCTCGCACATGGCGTTGAGCTGGCCGGCCTCCTTGCGCTTGCCGCCGTAGAGCAGCTTGTGCTCGAAGACGATGACGGGGTTGTCATCG
>OLGA01001361.1_pt1 | contig 19336 bp, 15 predicted proteins | sample 1604881 | NCBI WGS metagenome assembly OLGA01 (sample SAMEA3888896, study PRJEB22519) | human gut metagenome | biome: human gut; feature: human-associated habitat; material: faeces | place: Denmark | collected 2009 | reverse complement strand
CCCATCGAGCTTGCCCTGGCAAGCGTTGACCAGCGGCTCCGGGAAGAGGGCATCCGGGACAATGTCTCCATCGTCGTGGGCGGCTCCATCCGTTCCAGCGCCGACATTGTGAAGGCCATTGCGCTGGGCGCAGACGCCGTTTACATCGCCACCGCCGCTCTGCTGGCACTGGGGTGCCACCTGTGCCGCACCTGCCAGGCAGGCAAGTGCAACTGGGGCATCGCCACCCAGCGTCCGGAGCTGGTCAAGCGGCTGAACCCGGATGTGGGAAGCCAGCGGCTCGTCAATCTCATCACAGCGTGGAACCACGAGATCCAGGAAATGATGGGCGGCATGGGGATCAACTCCCTGGAAGCGTTGAAGGGCAACCGCCTGATGCTTCGGGGCGTGGGTCTCACCGATAAGGAGCTTGAGATCTTAGGCATCAAGCACGCAGGGGAATAAGCTGGTAAAATCTCTATTTCCCTTTCCCTCCCGATGGAATGATTTTGTAAAAAATATCGAATCTGGAAGGAATCTTGCGGAAGTGCTGCAAAATCGTGATTTTTCTCCCGGAATATGCTATAATAGCCTTGAGTGCTTTTGCGCGTGCAGGGGATACCCTGAGGACGCTGCACCGTGCCGGCTTTGGCGGGCACGGTATGAGGAAAGCTCGTTCTTCGCCGGAGGGGCGGAGGAAATATTCCGTGAAAAACAGGAGGAAATCACAATGCTGACAGCTATCACCGGGATCAACTGGGGCGATGAAGGAAAGGGCCGCATGGTCGACCTGCTCTCCCAGGATTATGACGTTGTAGTCCGTTATCAGGGCGGCAACAACGCAGGGCATACCGTCGTGAACCATCTGGGCAAATTCATCCTGAACCTGCTGCCGTCCGGCATCCTGCGGTCCGAGGTCGTCAATGTCATGGGCAACGGCATGGTCATCGATCTGGAGCACCTCTGCGGCGAAATGAAGCGCCTGACCGACGCCGGCGTTTCCATCAGCCCCGCCAACTTGAAGATCAGCGACAAGGCCGTTATCTGCATGCCGTACCATAAGCTCTTGGACTGCCTGGAAGAGGATCGTCTGGGCGACGCCAAGTACGGCTCCACCCGCCGGGGCATCGCACCCGTTTACGGCGACAAGTATATGAAGAAGGCGCTGCGCATGGGCGACCTGCTGCAGCCCGAATACTTAAAGGAGCGCTTAAAATCGGTGCTGGACTGGAAGAACCTGACCATCACCGGCGTGTACGGTGCGCCTGCCGTGTCCTTTGACGAGATGTGGGACTGGCTCCAGAAGTTCGGCGGACAGGTGAAGGATTACATCTGCGACGCAGGGCTTTATCTGGATGAGGCGGAGAAGAGCGGAAAGAAGATCCTCTTTGAGGCTCAGCTGGGCGCTCTTCGTGACATTGATTTCGGTATCTATCCTTATACCTCTTCCTCCTCCAGCATCAGCGCCTATGCGCCGGTGGGAGCGGGGATCCCCAATCATAAGCTGAGCCTGTCCATCGGCATCATGAAGGCATATTCCACCTGTGTGGGCGAAGGCCCCTTTACCGCCGAGCTGTTCGGCGAGGAAGCGGAGGAGCTGCGGAAGGCCGGCGGCGAATACGGTGCGGCTACCGGTCGTCCCCGCCGGGTAGGCGGCTTTGACGTGCCCGCATCCCGGTACGGCGTGCGGGTCCAGGGTGCGGACGAGCTGGCTGTGACTAAGCTGGACGTGCTGAGCTATATGGACAAAATTCCGGTCTGCGTGGCCTATGACGTAAACGGCCGCCGGGTGGAGGAGTTCCCTACCGGAGCAGATCTGAACGCTGCGAAACCTATTTATGAGTATTTCCCCGGCTGGCACTGCGACATCAGTTCCTGCCGGAAACCCGAGGACCTTCCCAAAGAGGCCCTTGACTACATCCGCTATCTGGAAAAGGCAGTGGGCTGCCCTGTGAAGTATGTTTCCGTCGGTGCGGAGCGTGAGGAGTACCTGACCCTGTAAGGGGTCGGGCCTCCGGTACGCCCGGACACCCCTTCCTTTTCCGGAGAGCTGCTGACAGAAAGGCAGGATCATCGGAATGAAACGAATTTATGTGAAGGAAAAGTGGTGTCTGGGCTGCCATCTTTGCGAGTATTACTGCGCTTACGCCAACTCCGGCGTCAGCAATATGGTCAAAGCCCTGAAAGGTGTCAAAATAAACCCCCGCATCCACATTGAGGAGGAAAACGGCGTGAGCTTCGCCGTTTCCTGCCGCCACTGTAAGGATCCGCTGTGCGTGAAGAGCTGCATCACCGGCTCTTTGCGGGTGGTGGACGGTGTGGTCACCTTCAATAAGGAAAAGTGCGTGGGGTGCTACACCTGCATCCTCTCTTGTCCCTACGGCGCTGTGATGCCTTCGGAAAACGGCGTCATTCAGAAATGCGAGCTCTGCATCAAGAACAGCTGCGGGTCCCCGGCTTGTGTAAGCGGGTGCCCTAATCAGGCCATCGTTTTTGAAGAGCACGGCGCATAAGGGGGGCTTTGCTATGAATTATGTCATCATCGGAAATTCCGCAGCCGCCGTAGGCTGCATCGAGGGGATCCGTCAGGCGGACAAGGCCGGTTCCATCACCGTTGTCACCGACGAACCCCATCACACCTATTCCCGTCCGCTGATCTCCTATCTGCTTTTAGGGAAAACCGACGAGGAGCGGATGAAATACCGCCCCGACGGTTTCTATGAGGAAAACGGCGTCACCCTGCTGGCAGGCAGGCGTGCGGAAACGGTCGATCCGGAGAAGAAAACGGTCTCTCTGGACGACGGGCAGATCCTTTCTTATGATAAGCTGCTGGTCGCCGCCGGTTCCCGTCCCTTTGTCCCACCCATCAAGGGGCTGGACGGGGTGGAAAACGCTTTCACCTTTATGACTCTTGATTCCGCCAAGGCTCTGGAAAAAGCCCTTGGAAAGGAGAAAAGGGTGCTGATCTTAGGCGCTGGGCTCATCGGTCTCAAGTGCGCCGAGGGCATCGCCGACCGGGTTGGGAGCCTTGTGGTGGCGGACTTGGCCGACCACATCCTTCCGAGCATCCTGGACAGGGAGGCCGCTGCGATCGTTCAGCGGCACATCGAGGATCACGGCGTTTCCTTCCTTTTAGGAGACGGGGTGGATTCCTTTGAAGGGAACACCGCCGTTCTGAAAAGCGGGAAGCGGGTCTCCTTTGACGTTTTGGTTGTTTGCGTCGGCGTTCGGCCCAACACCTCGTTGGTTTCCGAAGCCGGCGGGGACGTGGCAAGAGGGATCCGCGTCGATGAACACTGCAAGACCTCCCTTCCGGATGTGTATGCGGCGGGGGATTGCACCGAATCCTTTGACGTTTCCTGCGGGCAGGAGCGGATCTTAGCGCTGCTTCCCAATGCGTATCTGCAGGGGAACTGCGCCGGGATCAACATGGCAGGCGGGGAAGCGAGCTATGAAAACGCCATCCCCATGAACGCCATCGGCTTCTTCGGCTACCACGTCCTGACGGCGGGGAGCTATCTGGGAGAAGTCTATGAAGCGTCGGAAGGCGACAGCCTTAAAAAGCTCTTTTATGAAGACGACCGGCTGAAGGGGTATATCCTTCTGGGCGATGTGGCCCGGGCGGGGATCTATACAAGCCTCATCCGGAAAGGGACGCTGCTTTCTTCGCTGGACTTTGAGCTGATCTGCGAGAAGCCGCAGCTGATGGCGTTTACCAGAGAAGAACGGGGAAAGATGCTTTCCTGACGGCGGAAGAAAGGTGTGAAGACAATGCTTATCAATGCAGAAGGAATGGATTTCCAGGAACTGAACGAAACGATCCGGGAGTCTTCGGATCCGGATATCGTCATCGAAAACTGTTTGGGGCAGCGGTACATCGGAAGCGGCACGTCCGGCCGGAACCTGACGATTTTAGGCACCCCCGGCAATGCGCTGGCGGCTTATATGGACGGCAGCCGCATCATCGTCAAAGGCAACGCTCAGGACGCCACCGGCGACACCATGAACGACGGCACCATCTTCATTCACGGTTCTTCCGGAGACGCCACCGGCTACGCTATGCGGGGCGGGCGGATCTATGTGGAAGGCAGTACCGGCTATCGTGCCGGCATCCATATGAAAGCCTACCAGGAGAAAAAGCCGGTTCTGATCGTAGGCGGCACGGCGGGCAGCTTTTTAGGCGAGTATCAGGCCGGCGGGCTCATCGTCGTTTTGGGGCTTGATCGGGGAGATAAGCCCATTGTGGGCAATTTCTGCGGGACGGGGATGCACGGGGGAAAGATGTTCCTCCGCACCGACGCCCTTCCGCCGGATCTTCCGAAGCAGGTGAAGGCGGCAAAGGCCACGCCGGAGGATCTGGAGGAGATCGTCCCCTATCTTCAGGAGTTCTGCGGGGAGTTCCACAAGCCCATGGAGGAGATCCTCACCGGGACCTTTCTGGTGCTGACGCCGGACACGGCAAACCCCTATAAGCAGCTGTATACTCAGAACTGAAAAAAAGGCGCACCGGGAGTTCCCGGCGGAAAGGAAGGGAAGCTATGAAAATCACAGTGTCGGAGGTCATGACCTTCGTAAAGGAAAACGACGTGAAATTCATCCGTCTGGCATTCTGCGATATGTTCGGGAACTTAAAAAACGTTTCCATCATGCCGGAGGAGCTTCCCCGGGCCTTTGAGACCGGGATCTCCTTTGACGCTTCGGCGGTGAAGGGTTTTTTGAACGCAGAGGAGTCCGACCTGTTTCTGGTGCCGGACCCTTCTACTCTTTCTATCCTTCCGTGGCGTCCTTCCCATGGCCGGGTCATCCGGCTCTTCTGCGACATTTGCCGTCCCGGCGGTCGTCCCTTTGAAGGGGATATGCGGCAGTTCCTCCGGACGGCGGCTGAACAGGCTCAGAAACTCGGCTACCGCCCTTCCATAGGCAGTGAGTGCGAGTTTTATCTTTTTCAGACCGATGAAAACGGCGATCCCACCAAACGCCCCCACGACCATGCGGGCTACTGCGACGTAGCGCCCTTGGATAAGGGAGAGAACGTGCGGCGGGAGATTTGCCTGACCTTAGAGGAGATGGGGCTGCAGCCTGAATCCTCCCACCACGAGCAGGGGCCGGGGCAGAACGAGATCGCCTTCCGCTACAGTGATGCCGTAACGGCGGCGGACAACCTCGTCACTTTTAAAAATGTGGTCAAATCTGTCGCCAGCCGAAACGGGCTTTATGCCTCCTTCCTGCCCAAGCCTCTTCCGGAGGTGAGCGGCAGCGGGCTCCATGTGAACCTTTCTTTGTTCCGGGAAGGGAAAAATATCTTCCGCAGCGGTAGAGAGGAGCACTGCCCGGAGGCGGAGAGCTTTTTGATGGGGATCTTTTTGAAGGTTCCGGAGATGACGGCGTTTCTAAACCCGCTGACCAATTCCTATCGGCGGTTCGGGGTGTGCGAAGCGCCCCGGTATCTGACGTGGAGCCACCAGAACCGGTCGCAGCTCATAAGGATCCCGGCGGCTTCCGGCGAGTACAGCCGGATGGAGCTCCGTTCCCCCGATCCGGCGTGCAACCCGTATCTGGCCTTCGGGCTGCTGATCTTAGCGGGACTTTCCGGGATTGAGGAGGGGGCAAAGCTCTGCCCGCCCACCAATCGGAACCTTTTTACCGATCCGCCTGTTTCCGGCGAAGGGATCGTTTCCCTGCCCGGAAGTCTTTCGGAGGCGCTTTCTCTGGCGGAGAAAAGCGAGTTTATCCGGTCGGTGCTGCCGGAAGAGCCGCTCCGGAAATTCTTAGCGGTCAAAAGAGAGGAGTGCGAGGCGGAAAAGAAGTGGGGAGACCCGCTTCTTTACGAGGACAGCGTCTGGTTCCCGGTGGTCTGATCCGCCGTCCGGGAGGAAAGGGGGATTGGCAGAATGGAAACGGTTCTGATCGTTTCCAGCAGCGAAAAGGGCCGGGAGTTCTTGACGGAACTGCTGATTGGCTGCGGCTTTGAACGGTCGTCCTACGCCGCAAACGGCGGTGAAGCCCGACGGATTTTGCTGGAGCAACCCTTTGATCTGGTCGTGATCAATGCGCCCCTTCAGGATGAATTCGGCCATGAGCTGGCGCTGAACTTGACCCAGTCCACCGATTCCGGCATACTGATGCTGGTGAAAGCAGAACTGGCGGACGCCGTTTCCGCAAAAGTGGAGGATTACGGCGTGTTCGTCATTCCCCGTCCGGTGGGGCGCCAGCTGTTTTTCCAGACGGTGAAGCTCATCCACGCTTCCCGGAAGCGGGTGCTGGGGCTTCAGAAGGAAAACGGCAGGCTCCAGCAGAAGATCGAGGAAATGAGGCTGGTGGACCGGGCCAAATGTACGCTGGTCCAGTATCTGGGGCTGACGGAGCCTCAGGCACACCGCTACCTGGAAAAGCAGGCCATGGATATGCGCATGACCCGCCGGGAGGTGGCGGAGGAGATCTTGAGAACCTATGAGACCCGTTAAGGAAGGAGCGCTTTGGTTGACACAGGAGAAAACCATAGAACGGCCCGACAAGATCCGGGAGGAGTGCGGCATTTTCGGGGTGAAGCTGGACACCGACGAGGCGGCGGGCATCACCTATAACGCCCTCTGCGCTTTGCAGCACCGGGGGCAGGAGGGAGCCGGCATCGCCGTTTTGCGGAGCGGCACCATCCTTTATCATAAAAACATAGGACTGGTCAGCGAGGTGTTCAACAGCGCCGTGCTCTCGAAGCTGCCTCAGGCGAAAATGGCCATCGGCCACGTCCGTTATTCCACCACCGGCACCAACTCCAAGCAGAACACCCAGCCTATGGTGACGGAATACCTGACCGGGCGGCTTGCCACGGCCCACAACGGGAACATTGTGAACGCCGGGGAGATCAAGGAGCGGCTGGTGGCAAGAGGCTGTGCCTTTTCCGCCACCAATGACAGTGAGGTGGTCTCTTCCCTGATCGCCTACGAAACGCTGGAAACGGATACCATGGAGGACGCCGTCGCCAAGGCGGCAGTCCAGCTGAAGGGTGCGTTTTCGCTGGTGATCCTGTCCAGCCAGAACAAGCTCATCGCCATCCGGGACGGTTGGGGCTTCCGGCCCCTCTGCATCGGGAAGAACGCCCACGGCTGGGCGGTGGCGTCGGAGAGCTGTGCGCTGGACAGCGCAGGCTTCGAGTTCGTCCGGGACGTAAAGCCCGGGGAGATGGTGATCTTCGGCGATGGCGAGCCGGAAAGCCGGATGGTGCTCCATCAGGAAAAACAGGGGCTGTGCATTTTTGAATACATCTATTTTGCCCGGACCGATTCGGTCATCGACAACTTAAGCGTCTATCAGGCCCGGTTCAACATGGGCGTCAAGCTGGCGGAGGAGTACCCCGTGGACGCAGACGTGGTCTGCGGCGTACCGGACAGCGGTCTGGAGGCTGCTATGGGGTATGCGTGGAAAAGCGGGCTGCCCTACGTTTCCGGCTTCGTCAAGAACCGGTACATCGGCCGGAGCTTCATCTTCCCCTCCCAGACCCAGCGGGATGCGGCGGTGCGCTTGAAGTTAAATCCCCTGCGAGCCAACGTGGAGGGGAAGCGGATCGTTCTGGTGGACGACTCCATCGTCCGGGGGACGACCAGTGCAAAGACCATCCGGAGCCTTAAAATGGCCGGGGCGAAGGAAGTCCACTTTCTGATCTCCTCGCCGCCCTTTACCCATACCTGCCATTTCGGCACGGACATCGACAGCGAGGAAAACCTCATCGCAAACCACAAGACCATCCCGGAGATCCGGGATTTCATCGGGGCGGACAGCTTAGGCTACATCAGCATCGAAGGCGTGAAGGAAGCCTGCTCCGCCTGTGACTTACCCTTCTGTACCGGCTGCTTCAGCGGGGATTATCCCGTGCAGATCGGGCACCACACCAAAGCCCAGTTTGAGGGCGGACCCAAAGAGAAATGACTTCTGCTCCGGGATACCTGGCAGTTCTTTAGTGAGTGGGATTCGTTAGAAAAGGCTCCGGCAGCCTCAAGGCCGGAAGAAGAGGAGGAAGCATATGGATCGCAGCATTTACCTTGTGCTGGAGGATGGCCGTGTGTTCGAGGGCCGCAGCTTCGGTGCAGAGGGAGAGGTCACGGGTGAGATCGTTTTCACCACCGGTATGACCGGCTATCTGGAAACCCTGACCGACCCCAGCTACTATGGGCAGATTGTCGTGCAGACCTTTCCGCTGATCGGCAACTACGGGGTGATCCCCGCCGATTTTGAAAGCGAAGGGCCTCACGTTTCCGCATACATCGTGCGGGAGTGGTGTCAGGTTCCGTCCAACTTCCGGTCGGAAGGGGATCTGGACAACTATCTGAAAAAAACGGGCGTCGTGGGGCTTTACGGCATCGATACCCGTGCCCTGATCCGGATCATCCGGGAGCACGGCGTCATGAACGCAAAGATCGTGGACAGCCTTGAGAAAAAAGACGCCGCCGCTGCAGAGGCGAAGGCTTATGCCGTTCGGAACGCAGTGGCTTCCGTCAGCTGCAAGGAAACGGAAGTGACGAAGCCGGAGGATGCGAAGTATAAGGTCGTCCTCTGGGACTTCGGTAAAAAGGAAAACATCCGCCGGGAGCTTTTAAAGCGGGGCTGTGAGGTCGTCAATGTCCCTTATTCCACCACGGCGGAGGAGATCCTCGCCATGGATCCCGACGGGATCATGCTCTCCAACGGCCCCGGCGACCCTGCGGAGAATGTAGGCGTTATTGAGGAACTGAAAAAGCTCTGCCATTCCGGCAAGCCCATCTTCGGCATCTGTCTGGGGCACCAGCTGACGGCTCTTGCTCAGGGTGCGAAGACCGAAAAGCTCAAATACGGCCATCGGGGCGCCAACCAGCCGGTGGAGGATACGGTCACCGGCCGGGTCTACATCACCAGCCAGAACCACGGATACGCCGTGGTGGCGGACTCCCTGCCCGAAAACGCAAAAATGCGCTTTGTCAATGCAAACGACGGTACCTGTGAAGGCGTCGATTATCTGGACGCTCCCATTTTCACCGTGCAGTTCCATCCGGAAGCCTGTGCGGGCCCCCAGGATACAGCTTTCCTCTTCGATCGGTTCTTGGACTGCATCGAAGGCTGCAAAAAGAAATAAAAAGAGAAACCAAAGAGAGAAGAAGCAAAAGGAGGAACCTTACCCGTGAAAAACCAACTGGTCATCGTTCTGGACTTCGGCGGACAGTATAACCATCGCCCGGCGGGTCCGGGAGTGCGGCGTTTACTGTGAAGTCCATCCCTATACCACTCCCTTAAGCGTGCTGAGGGCGAAAAAACCCATCGGCATCATCTTCACCGGCGGGCCGGACAGCGTTTATAAAGAGGACGCCCCCCATGTGGATCCGGAGATCTTCCAGTGGGGCGTGCCGATCTTGGGCATCTGTTACGGCTGCCAGCTAATGAGCCACACCCTGGGCGGACGGGTCACCGCCGCACAGGACGACACCGCTCGTGAGTACGGCAAGACCGTCACCTACTATAACACCGACTGCAAACTCTTTTCCGGGCTGCCCGAAGAGGGCGTTTCCTGGATGAGCCACGGGGACTACATGGCGGCGATTCCGGAGGGCTTTACTCTGGAGGCCCACTCCGACGCCTGCCCCAACGTGGCCATTGCCGACGAGAGCCGGGGCTTTTACGGCGTTCAGTTCCATCCGGAAGTGAACCACACCGAAAACGGTTCCAAAATGATCGGAAATTTCCTCTTTAAAGTCTGCGGCGCCAAGGGCGACTGGACCATGGGGGATTACTGTAAAACTGCCGTAGCGAAGCTCCGGGAGGAGATCGGGCCCAAGGGGCGGGTGCTTCTGGCGCTGTCCGGCGGCGTCGACTCGTCCGTTCTGGCGGCTCTGCTGGCGGAAGCCATCGGCGATCGGCTGACCTGCGTCTTCGTGGATCACGGCCTCATGCGGAAAAAGGAAGGCGACGAGGTGGAGAACGCCTTCCGGAAATGGGACGTGAAGTTCGTCCGGGTGGACGCCGAGGAGCGGTTCTTATCAAAGCTCGCCGGCGTGGAGGATCCCCAGAGAAAGCGGCAGATTATCGGCGCCGAGTTCGGCTACGTCTTCCGGGACGAGGCGGAGCGCTTCGGCATCACCAATGAAGACTTCTTAGCCCAGGGGACCATTTATCCTGACGTCATCGAGTCCGGAAAGGGCGACGCCGACGTCATCAAGAGCCACCACAACCGCCTGCTGCCCCCCGAGGTCGTGGCACGGTTCAAGGGCGTCCTGGAGCCGCTTGACCTGCTCTTCAAGGACGAGGTGAGGGCGCTGGGACGGGAGCTGGGGCTCCCTGAATATCTGGTCATGCGCCAGCCCTTCCCGGGTCCCGGACTTGCCATCCGGATCATCGGCGCCGTGACCAAGGAGAAGGCCGACCTGCTCCGGGAAGCGGATTATATCTTCCGGGAGGAGATCGCCAAGGCCGGCGAGGACAAGAACCTGAGCCAGTATTTCGCCGTGCTGACCAATTCCCGTTCGGTGGGCGTCATGGGCGACGGCCGGACGTATGACTACACCCTGGCTCTCCGTGCCGTGACCACCAGCGATTTCATGACCGCCGACTGGGCCCGGATCCCTTACGAGGTGCTGGATCGGATCTCCGTCCGGCTGGTCAACGAGGTAAAGGGCATCAACCGGATCGTTTACGACATCACCTCAAAGCCCCCGGCAACGATCGAGTGGGAGTAGTCGCCGCTTACCCGAAAGCCCTTTATTTTCAAGGGCTTTCGGGTTTCTTTTTTGCTCCGGGTACACAAAAGGTACACGGCGGGTACACGAAAAACTTATGCGAAAGCCTCCAAACGGTCGGCAACTTCCCCGTGTTTTGTCGGGTACAGGTGGGAATAGATCTCCAAAGTTGTCGTTACGCTCTCATGTCCGAGGCGTTCGCTGATCAGCAGTGGTGCAAACCCAAGCTCGATCAGCAAGCTGGCGTGGCTGTGACGAAGATCGTGCACCCGTATCTCCCGGAGTCCGGTCTTCTTGCAGCCTCTTTCCATTTCGTGCTTCAGATAATGCTTCGTTACTTCGAACAGTCTGTCTGACGGATTGTAGCCGTACAATCTGTCGGCATAATCCTTTACCATATCGCAAACGAATTGCGGCAAGGTGATTTTGCGATTGCTTTTTGGCGTCTTTGGGTCAAGGAATAGGTCCTCGCCGTCTATACGCGCATAGTTTTTTGTAATGGAAACCGTCCGTTCCTCAAAGTCGAAATCGTTCAGGGTTAAAGCCAGCATTTCTCCGGATCGCATTCCTGTCCAGTAAAGCAGATTAAAGATGACCTTGGACTGCAGCTTATCACTGACGGCATCAATAAAAAACTTGAATTCGTCCGCTGTCCAGATCTGTTCCAATCCGGAATTCTTTTTACCGATAGTTCCGCTTTTTTGTACCGGATTGCTGCCGAGGCCGTAATACTTGACTGCAAAATTGAAAATTGCAGACAACTGGCTGTTCAGCGTTCTCAGATAGGTTGGCTTATAATTCCTCTGATTGTTCATCAGCTCGGTTTGCCAGCGACGCACATTCATCGGCTGGATCTCATTGACTTTCAAATTCTTGAAATACGGCATAATATGTACCGCAATGATGTCCTCTTTCCCTTTGTAGGTAGTCGGTCTGATTCTGGCTTTGCAGTCATCCATATAGATCTCTACCATATCGCTGAAAAGCATATCGCAGGAATTTGAGGTCTTGCTCAGAAAATCCAGTTCATACTGCTTGGCTTCTTTTTGCAGTCGAAAACCTTTCTTCTTTTTCTGCTTTTTGGTGCCTGTCCAATCTGTGTAAACAAATTTACAGTACCATAACCCTGTCTTTTCGTCTTTGTAGGTCGGCAATGATTTCACCTCCGATCCGTAAAAGTTTCATCGCCCGGATACGGTTTCCCTCGTCACTTACAGGTAGGTGTTCTCGTAAAAAAATTTGGCAGATACCTTACCTGCCACAGTCAGCTTTCCGGCTTTCTCCAACTCACTGTTGAGCCGTTTGATAATGCGGTATGCTGTGCTGCGGGAAACACCGAGTAATTCGGCAACATCCGTTGCTGTCAAGTATCTTTTGCTCGTCTGTAATGCTGTCGGTTTGTATTCCGCCATGTTTTCCTCCTTTCTGACAGCCTGCAGCAGCGGAGTATCCTTGCGATATTGTCATTATACTACTTTTCGCAATAGATCTCGTGTGAGGGCTGTCCGCATATATTCATATTTAGTTTGTGTTCAAATTAAAAACGCCTGTCCACCGGGCCATTTCCTGCGCCCATTTCAGCCGCGTATTGGCAGGCTGCCGCTATGCGGCAATTCTTCTGTGGGCACGCTCCGAATCGATCATCGTGGCATACTGTCCGCAGATTCTGTATAACTCCCGGCGGAAGGATATTCGGTTTTCAAGGTGCATAAGCGGATAGAGCTTCTTCCTCTATCCGTTCACTAATAAACACGGGGGTATACCCGCCTTTTCTGCAATCAAAATTCAAAAAAGCGAAATTTCCTTTTCCGTATTGCCACCCGCATAACTATATATAGTTTCTAAATTCTTGACAAACACAATATATTGTGCTATACTTCTTCTGTAATTGATTTTTGTGCGTTGTCCGTAAGGACCGGCAGTACGCTTCTGCATTGCACATATCGTTAAGTTTGCAGTATGTCAGTAGTATAACTGTGCCGTGAGGCCGGTTATGTACTGGCATTTTTTATTTTTTAAGGATATTTATATCCTCTGCGAGAATGACACCTGTTCGTAATTCATTACGAACATGAATGCCCGAAAAGGCATCGGCTGTTGTTCTCGCTTTTTTTATGCCCAAAAAGCCTTCGTGCTTTTGGAATACATTTTTAGAAAGGCGGAAACCGAATGAAAAGACGAACCCATCGGCACTCGCACAGAAGAGTGTCCAGACCTGCTGTTTTCAAGCAGCAGGTGAAAAGAAAGGAGGCAAGAAAGCTTGCAAAGTACCCGCTGAAAACGGTATATGTCCCTCACGCAAGGCTTTATCAGCCTCAGAATCGAGGTGCATAATATGCCGAATACAACGAGTGCCTACGAACCGCTGGTTTTGGTTGACACGGCAGATCTGCCGGAGGAGGAATGGCTGGAATATCGCCGCAGAGGAATCGGCGGAAGTGACGCCGCTGCCATTTTAGGTGTGTCCCCATTTGCGACCGCCCGCGACCTCTACTACGACAAACTCAAAGTCGTATCGTATGAGGACGGCGAAAGCAACTGGGTGCAAAAGAAGGTCGGGCATTTGCTTGAGGATCTGGTCGCTGAGATTTTCCATGTGAAAACAGGTTTTGAGATCTATCAGGTGAAGAAGATGTTTTATCACCCGGTCTATACCTATATGCTGGCAGACATTGATTACTTCATCCGATTGCCAAACGGTAAAACGGCGATCCTTGAGATCAAGACCACAAACTACAACGCCAAGGATCATTGGTGGTGCGACGGACAGGAGATCGTTCCCGTCAACTACGAGATCCAGGGCCGCCATTATATGTGCGTGATGAATATGGATGAGGTGTACTTCTGCTGCCTTTACGGCAACAACGAAAATGAAGTTATCATCCGGCACATTGATCGTGACCCGGATTACGAGGCGGAAATGATCGCTCTGGAGGGCAACTTCTGGAACGACCATGTTCTGACACGGACACCGCCGCCGTACACAGAGGACGGTGAGCTGACACTTGAAAGCGTTCGGCGTCACTTCGGCCCTGCCGACGAAAATGCCCCTGAGATCGAGCTGAACGTGCCGCTGGCAAGCAGTTTGGTGCGCTATACCGAGCTGCAGGCGGAAAAGTCGGAACTGAACCGTGAGGTCAAGCGGGTCGAAAACGAGATGAAACGGCTGCAAGGGCGCATTGTGGCGGAAATGGGACGAAGCTGCACGGCTACGGCAAACAGCGGCGGCATTTCCTATTCCATCAGCTACAAGCCTATGAGAAAGCCCGACATCGGCAAGGAAGGGCTGATACGGCTGAAAGCACAACATCCCGATATTTACGAGGATTATGTGACGGTATCGGAAAGCCGCCGCTTCTATGTAAAGCGCAAATATGACGAGGCGGCATAAACGGAAGAAAGGATGGTGCTAATGAAAAACGATGCACAGAAAGAAAACGAGAAAGGAGTGGTGAACCGTGGGGTATGTCGGGACTTATGACCGGACGATCTTCTACAATCCGGGCAATAAGTATTGCATTATCAGCGTTAAGACCTCCGACCAAAGCGTACCGCAGCAGGCACGGAGTGCTTACCGTCACCGGGACAATATGATCCGGTTTATCGCCGTCGGGTATGAATTGCCTCAAACCGATAAGGTGAGCATGATCCTGGACGGCGAATGGGAAAACGGAAAACACGGTGTTCAGCTGCAGGTCGATAAGTGCGAGGAGATCGTGCCGCAGACCAAAGAGGGCGTATACGGTTATCTTTCCTCCCGGCTGATCAAAGGCGTCGGTGAAAAGACTGCCGCATTGATCGTAAATCGCTTCGGTGCCGACGCATTGTGTGTGCTGGAAAACGAGCCGGAGCGACTGCTGGAGATTCGAGGAATCACCCCGGATAAGCTGGAGGACATCAAAGCCTCCTATGCAGAAAGCCGGTGCGTGCGGGATCTGATGATCCTGCTGACCCCATTTAATGTCACTCCGGTAACGGCCATGAAGATTTATGAACATTTCGGCTCCCGCAGCGTAGACATTCTGCAAAAGAACCCCTATGAATTGTGCCAGGTATCCGGATTCGGATTTAAGAGAGTCGATGCCATCGTCCGCAAGGGCGATCTGCCGCTGAATTCTCCTATGCGGATCCACGGCGCCGTATTTGCGGCATTGGATACGGGGCGCAACGAAAAAGGCCATCTTTTTCTGGAAGAAGATGCGCTTGCGAAAACGGGTGTGAAGCTGCTCAATGAGAATATTACCGATGGACAGGTCAAGGTCACGCCCGAGGAAGTGGACGCCGTTGTTCAGGATATGATCCTCAAGGGTGAGATCGTTTCAAGCAACGGCAACATCTATCAGAGCAATGTTTTCGTGCAGGAGGATGAAACCGCCCGGAAAATTGCGGAAATGCTGGCTGTACCGCCGGTCACGCTGGATATATCCGAATCACTCGAATATGTCCGCAAAAACCTCGGTCTTGCCCTTTCACAAAGGCAAAGCGAGGCGGTGTATATGGCTTTTCGCAGTAATCTGTCTATCATCACAGGCTCTCCCGGTACCGGTAAAACCACGGTCTTGCGGGCGATCATAGAGGTCTTTCAGATGCTCTGCCCCAAGGGGAAGATCCTGCTTGCCGCTCCGACCGGACGGGCCAGCCGAAGAATGGCAGAAAGCACGGGCAGAAACGACGCCAAAACGCTGCACAGCCTTTTAGGGCTGCTGGGCGACAGTGAGCCGATCCAAAGGGATAAACAAAAAGAGCCGCTTGATGCCGACCTCATCATCGTGGACGAAAGCTCCATGATCGATATGTGGCTGGCAAGGCAATTCTTCAGCCGTGTCCGTATGGGTACGAGAGTTATCCTGACCGGTGATGTGGACCAGCTGCAAAGCGTGGGCGCCGGCGATGTCTTCCGTGAGCTGATCGACAGCGGACTTATCCCCGTTACGGTACTCAATGAGATCTTCCGTCAGAAAAAAGGCAGCCTCATTGCCTACAATGCAAAGCGTATCAATGAGGCGAACATCGACCTTCAGTACGGCGAGGATTTTCAGTTTGTCAAGTGCCAGACACAGGAGGAAGCCGCTGACCTGATCTGCAGAATCTTCTGTGAACAGGTCGCTTTGCACGGAATCGAAAAGGTGCAGATACTCTCTCCGTTCCGTTCGGAAGGGCCGGCCTCGGTCGAGCAGCTTAACGCCGCTATCCGAGAGCTTGTCAATCCGGCGAGGGACGAGTTTGCCGATCTGAAGGTCGGCAGCCACTACTTCCGTGTGGGCGACAAAGTGATGCAGACAAAAAACAATGCGAAGGCATCCAACGGTGACATCGGCTACATTCGCAAAATGGGGCGCAATGCAAAGAACGAAATGGTTGTGACGATCGAATTTTCCGGCGACCGCATTGCCGAATACGGTATGGAAGAAATGGGCCATATGGAACTGGCTTATGCGACTACCGTACATAAGGCGATGGGCTCGGAATTTGATATTGTGATCATGCCTATTCTTCGCAGCCATTACATTATGCTGAACCGGAACATCGTCTACACGGCGATCACCCGTGCGAAGGAGCAGGTCATCCCGGTCGGTCAGAAGAAAGCGCTGATCATGGCGATCCTCAAAAAGGCCACCGGAAAACGAAATACGCAGCTTGCCGAGCGTATCGGCAAATATCTGAAAGCCTTTACCCGCCAAAATGAATTGAAAAAGGTCAGTTGATACGAAGCGGCTTGCAGAAAAGCGCAGGAGTGCTTCGTGTTTATTTATGAAAGGAGATTTCCCGTATGAATACAAATCAAAGTGCAATGATGTATGAATCTGTCCCTGTGGTTTCCGAGCTGAACAAGGTGCAGGGCTTTGACCCGCTCAAATTTCTGCGCAGAACGACCAAGGGCGAAAAGGTTCTTGACCTCAAATACAAAAAGCTCTGGTTCCGCCTGAAATATCCGAACGGCAGGATCAAGCTGTCCTCCCTCAAGATTACGGATCAGCTGGCGATCATCGAGGCGCGTGTGTATTTCGACAAGAACGACGCACAGCCGAGATCCAGCTTCATTGCCCAGAGAGAGGCGAAAGCCACTCCGGGCGGTCTGTATATCGAGTCAGCGCAGCACGCTGCCATTGACCAGGCATTATCGGACGCCGGTTTTGGCGTACAGTTTTCTGCTGCCGCTCCTACAGCGAGCGCAGAGAAAGCGGCCGAAACCGTCAAAGAGCAGCCGACAGTAGCGGAACCCGCCACGGCGGAGCAAGTTTCCACAGAAGTGCCGGTTACGGTTGCCGAAGCGGCGACAGAAGTAATCAACGAGCCTGTGCAGGAAGCCCCTGTTGTTCAGGAAACCGCTGCAGAAGCTCCTGCCGCAGAGGTTATGGAATCTGTTGCTCCTGCTATGGAAGATGCTGAGGGCGAAGAAATCGAGGAAGAAACCGCCGATACCGATACGGCAGCGCCGACTTATTCCTCGGATATGCCGGTCGATGAGATCTGCTCTATGATGACCTACGAAGAGGCCGGCAATGTGATCGTGCCGCTCGGCACCTGCAAGGGCTGGGCGATGTCGCAAGTGGCTGACCGCCGCCCTGCGAGCCTGAAATGGTACATCAACGGCTATTCCGGCAATGATAACATTCTTCGTGCGGCAGCTACGATCATGCAGGCGTCTTTGGATGAAATGCAAAGAGCAAGCTAAAATTCACCGATATTTCTTTAGAAAGGAGGCTTGTTCATGAGCCAGCCGCATGATTTTCCGTTCGACATAACGGATGTGGCGGAACTGCTTCACTTACGGATACGGCGGCCGAGCCCGCAAGGGCTTTATGTGGATTGTCCCATCTGTAATGACAAGCGAGGGAAAATGCACATCAACACGCAGACCGATACCTGGCGGTGCAATTACTGCGATGAAAGCGGCGGTATGCTGGCTTTATATGCAAAGGTGCATAGCATCAGCACGAGCACTGCCTATCGGGAGATCAGCGATGCGCTGCTCAACGGAGTAAACCTTTCGGATCATGCGGTCAAGTACCCGGATAAGCAGAAGGAAACGCCGGTCGAAGCTGCGCCTGCTGCCGACATTGCCGTGCGCCATAAGACCTATACCGCACTTCTTGCTATGCTGACGCTATCCAAGGAGCACCGTGCACATCTGCAAACGGTCAGAGGCTTGCCGGACGAACAGATCGAGAGGTTGGGCTACAAGACTATGCCTCCCTTCTATATGTGTCGTTCACTGGCAAACCGGCTTCTGCAAAACGGGCATCAGCTGGATGGCGTGCCGGGATTTTATCAAAAGGACGGTCAGTGGACGATTGCCAGCTCCAGCTTTACCGCCGGCATTATGATCCCTGCACGGACAAGGCAAGGTCTTATCAGCGGCTTTCAGATCCGTTTGGATGTGCCGCTGAAGAATGAGGATGATCCGCCGGAAAAGGACGGGGCCAAATACATCTGGTTTTCGTCTGCCGGTAAGCCGAAAGGCACCTCCTCCGGAAGCCCGGCGCATTTTGTCGGTGCTCCGAATGCAGGCGTTGTCTATGTGACGGAAGGGCTTTTGAAATCCGACATTGCCCATTATCTGATGAACCGTTCCTTTGCCGCTACGGCCGGCGTCAACAATATGGCGCAGCTGGAGCTTCTACTGAAAGAGCTGGCAGAGAACGGCACGCATACGATCATTGAATCGGAGGATATGGACAAATACCGGAATGAGGCTGCCTGCAAGGGCGCCTTGAAGCTGCACGAATTGGCAAGGAAATACGGCATGGTGTGCCGTGGACTCAACTGGAATCCGAATTACAAGGGCGTGGACGACTGGCAGCTTGCCTTAAAGCGAAACGCCTACGCAAAGGAGGATAGCAGGAAGAATTTCAGGCAAAGATTTATGTACGGTCTTTGTGACTTTGAAGTGATCGACGATGATATTGCACAGTGGCACGAAAGCACTGAATGTGCGTGTGAGCTGCACGAATATCTCGGGCTGACGGAGGAAGAGTATTCTTTGTTTGTCAGAAGCTCCGACGAGCTTGAAAATCGGTTGCTGTCGCAAAGGCAGGAGCAACGGTTTCGGATATACCAGTTGGAGGTTAGTCTTTACAAGGTCATTCCCTTTGCCTTCGGCGGAATAAAGGAACTGCAAAAAGCAGGTCACGAATACCCGCCGGCGGCGCAGTACAGGCTGATACATGACGGTATGCTGCATTGTGAGGAAACGGCGAGTGATACAGGGCGGCTCACACGCATTGCCGAGCTTTTCGGTGATGCTTTGCCAAAGGATTACCGAGGCAGGAGCGTCGCCCCATCCGATGTGATAGAACTGTATGACGACACGGGACGGCGTTATTTCTACCGTGACACAGACGGTTTTTGTCCTGTGAAGTTTTCTCCGATGCTCGCAAAGAAATAGGAACAGCCGGAAACGGCTATATGTCAAGAATGGGATACAGCGTGGGTAAAACTGCGCTGTGTCCCTATTTTTATAGGAGGAACATTTTATGAGTGTTGATACCAACAATACGGAATTGAAAAAAGGCGCTGATCTGGCGACTATCGCAGATCAAAGAGATGATCAGCGGCAGCAGGCGGAAGCCGAAGCTGCACAGGAAGTGCTTCAGCGAATGCAGGATACTGCAGCCGAGGACGAAAAGCGCCGTGCTCACGAGGAGGCCGAAGCCAAG
>OLGA01001360.1_pt1 | contig 19340 bp, 22 predicted proteins | sample 1604881 | NCBI WGS metagenome assembly OLGA01 (sample SAMEA3888896, study PRJEB22519) | human gut metagenome | biome: human gut; feature: human-associated habitat; material: faeces | place: Denmark | collected 2009 | reverse complement strand
CCGGCATCCACCCTGCCGCCGAACCGCTCATTGCGGATGACCGCCAGCGCGTGCGCCAGCACCGCCACCTGATGGCTGTGCTCCTGCACGTTTTCCGGGGCGGTGTTCCGCATCAGCGCCCACCGCTGGATGAACCGCATCCGGGAGATATACGCAAAAAAGTGGCTCTTCATACCGGCTCCTCCTGTATCTCACTCAACAGTGCTTCGCCCTCTACCGCAGTGATCTTCACATTGCGGATCTGATTGTGGAGCTGTTCCCCATCCGCCAGCACCTCCATATAGTTGGGGGCATGGCCGGAGAATTTTCCGTTTTTCGGCTGCTCAAACAGAACCGGATAGATCTGTCCCACGCAGCCCGCCAGATAGGCCCGGTGCATCTCCTCCGCCGCGGCGGCAGCCCGGTGGGCCCGCTCCTCCTTGACGGCTTTGGGGATCTGACGCATATTTGCCGCCGGCGTACCGGGGCGGATGGAGTAGGGGAAAATATGCATCTGAGCAAATCCGCACCTGCGGATGAAGTCCAGCGTCTGGCTAAACTCCTCCTCCGTCTCCTCCGGGAAGCCGGTGATGAGATCCGTGGTGACGGCCGGCCGGTCAAACCAGCGCTTCAGCAGCTCCACGGATTCCAGATACCGGGCGGTATCATACTTTCTGTTCATGCGCTTCAGGGTGGCATCGCACCCGCTCTGCATAGACAGGTGGAACTGGGGGCAGAGATTGGGCAGTGCCGCAGCCCGGCGGCAGAAGTCCTCCGTAATGGTGCGAGGCTCCAGGCTGCCCAGTCTGAGCCGTACCTGCGGCGCGGCGGCAGACAGGGCTTCCAGCAGGTCGATGAGGGTTCTGCCGTTTTTCAGATCATGTCCCCACGAGGAAATTTCGATCCCCGTCAGTACGATCTCCCGGTATCCATCCGCCGCCAGCTGCGCCGTCTGTTCCACGGCCTGTTCCATCGGCAGAGAGCGCACCGGTCCCCGTGCGTAGGGAATGATGCAGTAGGTGCAGAAGTTCACGCAGCCGTCCTCGATTTTCAGCATGGCGCGGGTGCGGCCCTCCATCCCCCCGGCAGGCAGCACCTCAAAGGTACGGCGCTCAAAGGACCTGTCAATGGCTTCCAGATTCTTTTTGCCTGCGGCAGCTTCCTCCAGCAGGGTGATAAAGCCCTCCCGGTCGCCGGTACCGGCAATGAGATCCACCCCCAGCTTCCGCACATCCTCGGCATGGGTCTGGGGGTAGCAGCCGCACACCGCCACCACCGCCGCCGGGTGCTGCTTCTGCACCCGGTGGATCGCCTGCCGGGACTTCTGGTCGCTGACCGCAGTAACGGAGCAGGTGTTCACCACATAGGCGTCCGCCTCATCGGAAAAGTCCACCACCTGATGGCCTTTTGCCCGGAGGGTCTGCTCCATAGCCTGCGTTTCATATTGATTCACCTTGCAGCCAAGGGTATAAATGGCGACTTTCATAGTCTTGTTTCGGTTCCTTTCCTTGCAGCGCGTCAGCCGCGCTCCTGTTTCGTGATATTCAGCCCCCGCTCTCCCACCTGAACGCTACCGTCCTTCAGGGAAATACAGGGCGAAAACTCCGCCGTCTCCTCCCCGTGGGTCAGGGAGATCACCGCATCGGCGAAAATATCGCTGACGTTGCACTGGATGATGAAGGGGCGGCAGCCGGGATCCTCCCAGACCAATTTCCTGTCCCCGGTCTCGATGTCGCTCCGGTACAGCCGCAGGGTCGTGTCCGCATACCGGGGAATGATCAGGTAAAACTCGCCTGCGGAGAGATAGAATACCGGCGGCTCTGCACCGTTCAGACAGGTCTGCGTGTAGTAGGACAGATCCTCCATCCCGCCATAGCCCAAATAGGCCGCAGCGTACAGCTGCCCCTCCTGAAAGGGGAGGCTCTCCGTCCCGTCTGCGGAAGAAGCAGACGGGTCAGGTGCGGCGGGTGCGGTCTCCGCCCCGCATCCCATCAGGGACAGCAGGCAGAGCAGGGTTATGATCCATACGGTACACTTCTTCATCGGGCAATTCTCCCCCCTTGGTCTTTCATTTTCAGCAGCGGTTTTAGAGAAAACAGGGTTTCTTCTTGCGCTTTTTCAAAAAACTTTATATAATAAGCAGATACGCTTATTATACTGAATTTTTCTCCGTTGGGCAACCCCCAATGAAAGGGATTCTCATCACCGCAACTCTGTTATATGAGGAGAACATCTATGATTTATCTGGATCACGCCGCCACCACGCCGGTTCCCAAAGCGGTGGCGGACGCCATGTATACCGTTCTCACGGAGGAATTCGGCAATCCCAGCGCCCAGTATCCCATGGGGCAGGAGATGCACCGCCGGGTGGACGCATGGCGGGCCGTCATTGCCGGAGCCGTTGGCTGCGAGGCAAAGCAGCTGTATTTCACCTCCTGCGGCACCGAGGGGGACAACTGGGCCATCCGGGCCGCCTGCTGGCAGAACCGCCACACAGGCCGTCACATCGTCACCACCGCCGTGGAACACCACGCCGTTCTCAACTGCTGCCAGCAGCTGGAGCAGGAGGGCTGGGAGGTCACGCGGATTCTGCCGGACAGGAACGGAGACATCTCTACCGAAGCGGTTCTCGCCGCCGTGCGGCCGGACACGGCATTGGTGTCCGTCATGATGGTAAACAATGAACTGGGCAATATCTACCCCATTGCAGACATTGCCAGAGGGCTGAAAGCTGTCAACGACAAGACACTGCTCCACACCGACGCGGTGCAGGGCTTTCTGAAGATCCCCTTCTCCGCCAGAACGCTGGGGGCGGACTTCATCACCCTCTCCGGCCACAAGATCGGCGCGCCCAAGGGCATCGGTGCATTGTACATCGGCCCGCGGGTGCGGAATCCCCGCCCCCTGCTGCCCGGCGGTGGGCAGGAGATGGGGCTGCGCTCCGGTACGGAGGCCACCGCCCAGATCGCCGGATTTGCCAAAGCCGTGGAGCTGCGATGCGATCATCTGGAGGACAAGCTGCGGCACATGGCAGAGGTCAAAGCCTACGCCGTGGAAAAGCTCAGCGCCATCCCGGATCTGCAAATCATCGGGGACGGCAAAGCCCCCCATGTGCTGTCCGTTTCCATGGCGGGCTGGCCCAGCCAGAACGTAGTGACGGATCTGGGCAGTCAGGGTATCTGCATCTCCGCCGGTTCTGCCTGCCATCAGGGGAAGTCCAGTCAGGTGGTGGCCGCCCTGAAGCTGCCCAAGCGGGTGGCCGCCGGGGTCATCCGGCTGAGCTTCGGCCCGGAGACCACCTTTACGGAGATCGACGCCTGCGCTGAGGCCCTGCGGAATCACCATGACCGCCGGATGCCCATGCTGTAAGGCGTTCCTCTGCTCCGCCGGTCAATGCCGGTTCCAAATCAACATACAACGGAGAGATTTGTCATGTCTTCCTTTTCCAGCCGGAATCCCGGCTTTTACAAGCGGCTGTGGACGCTGTCCCTGCCGGTCATTCTGCAAAACCTCATCACCTTTTCTCTGGGACTGATCGACACCTTTATGGTCAGTCAGCTGGGCAATAAGGAGATGGCAGCAGTCACCACTGCCAACGTCCCGGTCTTTCTGCTCATCAGCATCGTATTTGGCGTGCAGAGCGGGCTGGGGATTCTGGTCAGCCAGTACTGGGGCAAAGGGGATACCCGCAGCATCAACCGCGCCATCGGTGTGGCCGCCTTCATCGGCACGGGCATTACCGTTGTGCTGGCAGTGGTGTTTTTCCTGTTCCCCGTGCAGGTGATGGATCTGCTGTCCAACAGTCACGAGCTGTCCCTGCTGGGTGCGCCGTATCTGCGAGTCATCGGTTTTTCCTATGTGTTCAATATGCTCTCGTCCATCTATGCCAGCGCCCAGCGCAGCGTGGAGAACACCACCTTCGGCATGAAGCTGTTCGGCTTTTCCACACTGGTGAACACCGGGCTGAACTACCTGCTGATTTTCGGCCACGGCGGCTTTCCCGCGCTGGGGGTGGCCGGTGCGGCCATTGCCACCCTGCTGGCCCGCGTCAGCGAGTTTGCGATCTGCGTGGTCTGCGCCGTCCGCAGCCGGGTCATTCCGCTGGATCTGACCGCCCTGCTCCACCCCGGCATGGACATGGCCCGGCGGTTTCTGAAGTATGCCTCCCCGGTGGTTCTGAATGAGGCCGCATGGGGTCTTGGCAACTCCCTGCTGACGGTGATTCTGGGCTATACGGACAACTCCGTGGAAATGCTGGCCGCCAACGCCGTTATGGGCAACCTGAGCCGCCTTCTTCTGGTGGTGTGCTTCGGTCTGGGCGCGGCAACGGCCGTTCTGGTGGGCAAAGCCATCGGCGAAGGCCAGAGCCATCAGGATGTGCTGGAGCTGAGTCAGGAACTGCTGCGGTTCTCCACGCTGATCGGCGCAGGCATCGCCGTTCTTTCTCTCCTGCTGATTCCCACGCTGTTTGTCCCGGTTCTTTTCCCCATGTTCAAGCTGTACGGGGAATCCATCGCCATCGCCACGGCGCTGGCGGTCACTGCCTTTGCCGGAATTCCCCTCCACGCCTACGCCATCTCCGCCGTCACCGGCGTTCTGCGGGCCGGCGGGGACGTGGCCTATGCCACGGCGCTGGATCTCCTGCCCCAATGGGTGATCTGCCTGCCGATCACCGCGCTGTGCGCGCTGGTTCTGAAAAGCGGGTACTGGTCTATCGCCATTGCCATTCAGGTGGAATGTATTGTAAAAGTCCCGTTCTGCATCCGCCGCGTCCGCGGCGGCACATGGATCCACGACGTGACAAGGGGGCAGCGCACATGAGTCTTTTTCGCTGTCCCGTCTGCGGTGCGCCGCTGAACCGGGAAGAACACACCTACTGCTGTGCCGCCGGTCACAACTATGACATTGCCAAAGAGGGCTACACCTATCTGCTGCCCCCCAATCAGAAGCACTCCGCCGCCCCCGGTGACGACAAGGCTATGGCCGCCGCCCGCCGGGATTTTCTATCCGCCGGGTATTATCATCCGCTTTTGAATACACTTTGTAGTCGAATTTTGTCCCTTACCGGGGAGAAATCTGTGATTTTAGACGCCGGATGCGGCGAGGGATATTACACCTCCGGCATCGACCAGACCCTGACGGCTGCCGGGAAAACGCCCTGCATGGCAGGCATTGACATCTCCAAATTCATTCTGCGGCTGGCTGCCAAGCGGAATAAGAACATCGAATTTGCAGTGGCCTCCTGCTATCACCTGCCCTTCCCGGATGGGACCGCAGACATTCTGCTGGACTGCTTCTCCCCGCTGGCCATTGACGAATTCCGCCGCGTTCTGAAGCCCGGCGGGTATTTCCTCTATGTGGTGCCGGGGGCGCGGCACCTGTGGGAGCTGAAGCAGATTCTCTACGACACCCCCTATCCCAACGAGGAAAAGGAAACCCCTTATGAGGGCTTCGCTTACACGGACATCGTTCCAGTAGACTTTCCCCTTCGTCTGGAATGTCAGGCGGATATCCAGTCCCTCTTCCGCATGACGCCTTACTGCTGGAAAACGCCCAAATCCGGCATGGAGCGGTTGGAAAAGCTGGAAACGCTGGACTGTCAGGCGTCTTTCCGGGTGCATATCTTTCAGAAGCTGTAAAAAAGGACGGCCGGTTTTGAAAACCAGCCGTCCTTTTTCCGTTGTCCTTTTCTGACAGGCAGTCCGTATTCAGACCGTCTGCCCTGCCAGCCGCAAGCTGCGGCCAAAATTCTGAAATGCCGCAGTGATCAGTCCCTGCCCCAGCGTATTGGGGTGGGTTCCATCCGCGCAGAGGGTCTGCTCCAGATGTCCGTGATCCAGAAACGCCCCCCGGACATCCACCAGCGGCACCTGCTCTTCCCGCGCCAGACGCTCCACCGCACGGGAATACCGTTCCTGCCACGCGTAGATATTGCCCACATCCCCCAGCCAGCGAAGCACGGCGTCCTTATCCAGATCCCCGCACCACCAGTTGAAGAAACGCTCGCTGTCCAGCGGCGGCAAATTGGTGAGGATGGGACGGATCCCATGGCTGCGGATCTGACGGATCATCTTCCGATACAGCTCTACAAACTCCGGCAGCGGCACATTGGGCTGATGATCCGCTTCGGGATGCTCCGCAATTTCTTTCCACTTGAAATCGCAGTCATTGCCGCCGAAGTCCATCACCAGCATATCGCAGGGAAACTGCCGCTCCAGCATCCGATCTAGCAGGCGGCTGCCTTTGCGGACCGTAGCGCCGAAATGGGCGTCGTTGTGGATAGAAAGCTGAAATTCCGATTCCAGCGCATCCACATTCATCTCGTTCTGGGGTTTATAGCGCCGGCTGCTCAAGTCCACCTGAATTCCCTTTAAAATGGAGTCGCCCAGCAGAGTCACCTGTCTGCGCTGTTCCATAAAATCACCTCATTCCGCGTGATATGGTTTCTGAAACTATATTACACGGAATAAAATACTTTGTCAAGTGGGGTTTATGCTGAATTTGGGGACGATCACCCCGGAAAGCCCGCCTGTTACGGCAATATCCGCGTCGGACAGCCGATGAACCTCCGCCGCCGGCCACAGCTTCAGGAACTCCTCTGCCCCTGCCAGCTCCGGCAGGCCGTAAGGTGCGTGGTGATAGTGCATGGGGACTGCACATCCGGGGTGCAGCGCGTCGCACACCGCTTTTGCCCCGGCAGCGTCCAAGGTGTACACACCGCCCACCGGCACCAGCGCAGCGTCCACGGAACCAATCTCCCGTAGCTGCGCCGCAGTCAGCTGGTGGCCCAGATCTCCCAGATGGGCTACAGACACGCCTCCCGCCGTGAAGATGCGGATGATATTTTCACCCCGCAGAGCGCCGTTCCGATCGTCGTGGAAGGTCTGCACCTCCCGCACCGAAAAGGGGGATTCCGTCTCCGGCAGCAGCGTCACGCAGTTTACAGCATTGTGGTCAAAATGGCCGTGGCTGCAAAAGACTGCGTGGGCGCTCACCTGTAAAGGCGGATACCCTGCCACACCCTCATAGGGGTCAATCACAATGCGATACCCCTGCTCCTCCAGCAAAAAGCAGGCGTGTCCCAGCCATGTCAGTTTCATAGGCAGCCCTCCTGTCAAAAAATTCAAGGCAGCGGGAATATCCCATTGTCTTTCAGTGTATCAGGAATTGCCGGATTTGTCACCCGGTTTCTCATCCGTTTTTTCCGCGGCAGGCAAATTTTTTGCCGCCCGTCTCCGCCGCCGGATCTTCCCTACAATCACCGCTGCCGCGATAATAACCGCCGCCCAGAGCACGATCCACATCCAGTTGTAGGCCAGCGCCACGATGAAGTCCGCCATGCCGTCCACAAAGGAGCGCCAGCCCCGGCTCAGGGCATTGCCGATCCGCTGTCCAAAGTTCTCCGGCAGCTCCTCCGTGTCGGAATACTTGTAGACCTCCTGCAAGCTGACTGTCACCGTGGCAAAGTCCACCAGCGCGTCATAGTGCCGCAGGGTGCCGGAGAGGTCTTCAATATTCCACTCCGTTTCGGAGATGGCGGACTCGATGGTAATGATGTCCTCCATGTTTTCCGCCTGCGCCAGCAGCTTCTGAAGGCGCTCCAGCTTGATCTGCTGGGTTTTCAGGCGGCCGTCCGTGTCGTAATAGGTCTCCGTGATGTTTTGCTGCTCCGTGTTCTGCCACGTCACATGCGCCAGTCCCCCGGCCTGATCCAGAAAGCCCTGAAACTGAGCCGATGGCACCCGCACCGTATAGTCTGCCCAGCGGTAGCCCCGGCCGCCGCTGCCAACGGTACTGCTTTCCAGATAGCCCCCCAGAGACTCCGCCAGCTCCGGCAGCGCTTTGGCGGCCGCATCAAACTCCGTGGTCTCCAGATTCAGCGTGCCGGTGTAGATGATCTTCTGATCCTTCAGGACTGTGCTGCCGCTGTCGGCGCTGGCATCATCGCTGTCGGTGGTGTCAAAATACCCCTTCTCCGTCTCCGAAGGCGCGGAATCGGCCACCGCCATGCTGCTGGAATCTGCGTTTTTCCCACTGCCGCCGCAGGCAGCCAGAGAGAAAACCATGGTCAGGGCAAGGATCCATGCAAAGAGCTTTCTTTTCATCGGTCAATCCTCCTTTTAACAGTCTTCATCGCTGTCTCCTGTATAGATAGACGGTTCTCATGGTCAAAAGTTCCGCAGAAGTCAGATTTTTTTCAAATAGCAGGGGGCTTGCCTTTTTTTCCTCTCCGCTGTACAATGAGACCGCTGTGAATACAGGAAACAGGAGGATGATAGAAATGACTTATCAGGAAGCTCTGGAGCAGGCCCGAACCTGCATAGGCAAGTGCCGCGCCTGCCCGGTGTGCAACGGCCTTGCCTGTAAAAATATGGTTCCCGGCCCCGGCGCAAAGGGCCTTGGCACCGGCGCGATCCGCAACTATCAGAAGTGGCAGGAGCTGTGCGTCAATATGGACACGATCTGCGAAAACGGGGACGCGGACACCAGCTATGATTTCTTCGGCAAAAAGCTGACCATCCCGGTGATGGCAGGCCCTGTGGGAGCTGTGACCCTGCACTACAGCGACAAGTATGACGATCTTGGCTATAACAACATTCTGGTTCCCGGCTGCGCCAAGGCCGGCATTTTAGCCTTCACCGGCGACGGCACCAATCCCGCCGTCATGGAAGCCACCGCCGCGGCGCTGAAGGCCAACGGCGGCTGCGGCGTTCCCACCGTGAAGCCCTGGAATCTGGAAACGATCCGCCATAAAATGGATCTGGTAAAGGCCGCCGATCCCTGCGCCATCGCCATGGATATCGATGCCGCCGGTCTGCCTTTCCTGAAGGGACTGAATCCCCCTGCAGGCAGCAAAACCGTGGAGCAGCTGAAGGAGATCGCCGCCATGGCAGGCAAGCCCTTCCTTCTCAAAGGCATCATGACGGTCAGAGGCGCTGAAAAAGCGCTGGAAGCCGGTGCTGCCGGCATCATCGTCTCCAACCACGGCGGACGGGTGCTGGATCAGTGTCCCGGCACCGCCGAGGTGCTGCCCGCCATCGTGGACGCCGTAGGCGGCCGGATGAAGGTCTTTGTGGACGGCGGCATCCGCACCGGCACGGATGTGTTCAAGGCGCTGGCCTTGGGCGCCGACGCCGTGCTGATCGCTCGTCCCTTCGTCACCATGGTCTACGGCGGCGGCGAGGCAGGAATTCAGGCCTATGTGGACAAACTGAAGGCCGAACTGGCCGACACCATGGCCATGTGCGGCGCTCACACGCTGGCGGAGATCAACCGCTCCATGCTCTTTGGTTTCTGACACATGGAGCCGGAAGCTACCCTGATGGAGCAGCCGGACGCCCTGCTCCACTGCTTTCTGGATCTGGGGGAGGCCATGCTGGCCGTCGGCGCAGACGTAAACCGGGTAGAGGATTCCCTCTCCCGGCTGGGACTGGCCTATGGTGCGGTGCGGATGAACGTGTTTGTCATCACCTCCAGCATTGTCGTCACCATGTCCCTGCCGGACGGCCGGGACGTGACCCAGACCCGTCGGATTCTCACGCCCGGCGGCACGGATCTTACCATCTTAGAGGATCTCAACGCTCTGAGCCGCCGGTGCTGCACCTGCCCGATGTCCGTAAAACGGCTGAAAAGCGAGCTGTTCACGCTGACCCGGAATCCGCCGCGTCCTCTTTCGGTTTACGCAGGCAGCGCTCTGGCGGCGGGAAGCTGCACGGTCTTTTTCGGCGGCGGCGTTTGGGACGGTCTGTCGGCCGCCGCGTTCGGTCTTGCGATCTGCTGGTTACAGCGCCGCTTCTCCGCGCTTTGCCCCAACCGTCTGGTTTTTAACTTGCTGGCGGCGCTGGCTGTCGGCATCAGTATTACGCTCTGGGCGGCGCTGATGCCCGGCCTGCATATGGACAAAATCATGATCGGTGACATTATGCTCCTGATCCCCGGCATGGCTATGACCAATGCCGTCCGGGACACCATGGTGGGATCGCCCATCTCCGGCGTCATGCGGCTCATTGAAGCCCTGCTGTGGGCCGGAGCGTTGGCCATGGGCTTTATGACAGGCTTCTGGCTGATGGGGAGGTTTGGCTTATGATGATCCAGCTGCTCACCTCGTTTACCGGCTCTCTGGGCTTTTGTCTGGTGTTCCATCTGCGGCGGCGGTATCTGCTGCCTGCGTCTCTGGGCGGCGTGCTGACCTGCGGGGTTTATCTGGCTGCGGCCAGCGCGCTGGACGGCATCCTGCTGCCCACACTGATCGCCTCGGCCTTCGCGGCGCTGTACGCAGAGGTGCTGGCATGGCTGCTGCGCGCCCCTACGCCGCTGTTTTTGACCATTGCGCTGGTCATCCCCCTGATTCCCGGACGGTCGCTGTATTATGCCACCTACTGCGCCGTCCGGCAGGAGATATCCCTTGCCAGAGACTATGCCGCGCAGACCGCTGAGTATGCGTTGGGAATCGCTTTAGGGGCCAGTCTGGTATGGGCCTTTGCCAATATGCGGCGCAGTCTGGTGCGGCACGATCTCATTCCCCGCTGAAGCTGCCGCCCCAGCTTCCATATTTAGAACGATTCCAACATGAAACTCATTCAAATAAAAGCGAAGCGGCACAGCAATCGCTGTGCCGTTTCGCTTTTACATTGGATGCACTGTCAGTAACAGGTGAAAAGGCCCTGCCAATCAGGACGCAAAGGGATTTCCGGCCCGCTCTTCCCCACGTTGGATATCCCGCCGGAGATGCTGCAGCTGCTTTTTGTGATGGCACAGCTTTTCCTCGCAGTTTTTGCAGGAAAGCGCCGCGTTCGTGTTCTCGGCAAAGCGTTCCGGGTGCCGGTGTACCGTGATCTCCCAGCGGAGGAGCAACAGGAGGGACATCCCCAGCAGACTCCATGTATACCCGTTGGGGATGAACAGATATGGAGTGAACATCATGGCAAAGTCCCAGTTATAGATCCGGCAGACCGCGCAGCAGCGGTTCTTCATGAACCAGGTCTGAAACGGGCAGAAGAACAGGATGCAGATCATATCGCACACACCGTAAGCAAGGCTGATAAGGATCAGGATATCCTTGCCTATGAGCTTGACCCGGTAAAGCACGCCGATCGTACCATTGAGCAGAAGCCATGCAGCCGCAGCGGCAAAGGTGCGCGTCCATGGCTGCATCTGCGGCGCGGACGCGCCGGTGGGACGGTAATTTTGCGGGAACTGCTTCTGGCAGCCCATGCTTTCCAACTTGGAGGGGAAGAAGCGCAGCAGCATCTCCACGGCGTATACGATCCAGATCAGCGCCAGCAGCCATGGCTCCGCCTCCAAACCGCGGAACAGGCCGCCGCTGTATCGAAATCTGCCGGAGAAATACAGCAGCGCTGCCAGCAGGAACAGCAGCGAGCGGTAAACGAGCTTTGCGTAATGCATCGCACAGATCCGCGTCAACACTCTCTTTTTATTTTTCATTCTTCTGATCCGAAAGCCCCGCAGACGTACCGGGTCTTCCGCACTCCTGACATACAATATTTTTTGCATTATAGCACAAAACGACAGGATATGCCAGATTTTATCATTCTGCGGCAAAAGCACACCCTAATCGGCGCAGGCGGGATCGTCAGCGATCCCGCCTGCGCCCTATGGTATGGTGTATTCTCAGATGGTTTTCTTTCTGGAGGGAATTTTTGCTTTCAGCTGCTCCAACCGGTTCAGCGCTTCCAGCAGCGTTTCATCCTTCTTGGCAAAGTGGAAGCGGATCAGGTGGTTCACCGGCTCCCGGAAGAAGCTGGAACCGGGAACAGCGCCCACGCCTACCAGCCGCGCCAGATCCTCGCAGAATTTCAGATCGCTGTCATAGCCGAATTCGGCGATATCCATCAGGACATAGTAAGCACCCTCCGGGTCATTGTGGACGATTTTCAGATCGTCCAGCCCTTTGAGGAACAGTTCCTTCTTATGGGTATATTTGGCCAGCAGATCATCATAGTAATCCTGCCCGAATTGCAGGCCGGGGATCACCGCTTCCTGCAAGGGAGCCGCCGCGCCCACCGTCAGGAAATCGTGAACCTTCTTGGCCCGCTCAATGATCTCCGGCGGCGCGATGATATAGCCCAGCCGCCAGCCGGTAATGGAATAGGTCTTGGAGAGGGAGGAGCAGGAAAGCGTCCGCTCCCACATCCCCGGCAGGGTGGCAAAATAGGTGTGCTGATGGGGCGCGTAGACAATGTGTTCGTAAACCTCGTCGGTGATGACGTACACATCATACCTGGCCGCCAGCGCCGCGATGGTTTCCAGCTCCTCCCGCGTAAAGACCTTGCCGCAGGGGTTGGAGGGGTTGCAGAGCACCAGCGCTTTGGGGTGCTGGCGGAAAGCGTCCTCCAGCACGTTGGCGTCAAAGTGAAAATCCGGCGGCACCAGCGGGACATAGATCGGCTCCGCGCCGGAGAGAATGGTGTCCGCGCCGTAGTTCTCATAGAACGGAGAGAAGATAACCACCTTGTCGCCGGGATTGGTGACGGTCATCATGGCCGCCATCATGGCCTCCGTGCTGCCGCAGGTGGTAACGATCTCGCTGTTGGGGTCAATGGCCCGCCCCATATAGTGGGACTGCTTGGCGGCCAGCGCTTCCCGGAAGTCCTGCGCGCCCCAGGTGATGGAATACTGGTGATAGTCCTCATAGGCTACCTGCGCCAGCCGGTCGAGAATGGCCTTGGGCGGTTTAAAATCAGGGAAGCCCTGAGACAGATTTACCGCATTGTATTGCAGAGAGATCCGCGTTATCCGGCGGATGACGGAATCGGTAAAGCTGGCAGTGCGCTCAGATAATGTTTGCATGATGCCCCTCCTTATTTTTCTGCACGATTCCTGTGCAGAACTCTTCCGGCGCAGACGCCGGTACTTTTTCCCTGTTCCATGGCCAAAACACCGTTGATCATCACAATCTCCAGTCCCTGTGCCAGACCGTCAGGGTGGTCATAGTCCGCTGTGTCGTGGATCCGTTCGGGATTCAGCAGCAGCAGATCCGCCTTGCAGCCCGGAGCGATGCGGCCTCGATCCGGCAATCCCAGCTTCTGCGCCGGCAGGCCGGTCATTTTTTGAATGGCCTCCGGCAGCGTCAGCAGACGCTCCTGCCGGACGTATTTTTCCAATACCCGGATAAACGACGCCGTGTAGCGGGGATGGCACTTTCCCTGAGACGGGAACCCGTCGGTACACACCATGGAATAGCGGCCCTTCAGGACGGCAGCCACGTCTTCCTCGCACATCAGCTCGATCATCATCATGGCGCTGTTGTTGCCCTCCACGATGACGTCCATCGCCGCTTCAAACGGGTCTGCCCCTCGCTCCTCTGCAATTTGAGCAATGGTCTTGCCCACAAATTCCGGGGCGGAACACTCGTTGATCAGGATCTTGTCCCAGCCGGACGCAAGATAGAGGTTTTCAAACACAGCGCCCTCTCCCTTGAGATCCCGGATCACCTGCGCCCGAAGCTCCGGCGTCCGCAGGCGGCTCAGTAGGGCGTCCGTACCGCCCGCTAACGCCCACGGCGGCAGGATGGAACTGAACTGCGTATTGGCGGTGACATAGGGGTACACATCGCAGTGTACCTCCAAACCGCGGGCGTTGGCGTCTTCAATCATGGCCAGCGTCTGCCGGACCTTCCCGAAGTTCTCTCTGCCGGAAGCCTTATGGTGCGAGAATTCCACACGGACGCCGCTCTGCTCTGCAAGGGACAGCGTTTCCGCCACAGACTCCGCCAGATGCCTGCTCTCGCTGCGGAGATGCGTTGCATACAGTCCGCCGTATTCCGCCGTGATCTTTGCCAGCTGTAAAATCTCCTGCCGGCCGGCAAAAACGCCGGGCGCATAAAATAGTCCCGTAGAAAAACCGAAAGCCCCCGCCTCCAGACACTCCCGCAGTAAGCCGTTCATGGTCTCCTGTTCCCCGTCCGTCAGCGGCCGGTTTTCCAGTCCGGCCAGAGCGATCCGCAGCGTCCCGTGTCCAACCAGCGCCGCGGTGTTCAGCAGCGGCTGCTGTCGCTCCAGCGCAGTCAGGTATTCAGAAAAGCTGCGCCAGTTGTACGGCACCGGCATATAGGAGAAAAACGGCCCGCAATATTGCCGCAGGGCGTCCAACGTTTCCGGGGCCGTAGGGGCCAGCGACAGCCCGCAGTTTCCGATCACCTCCGTCGTAAATCCCTGAAGCAGCCGGTTTCGATTCTTGCCGGGATGGAAAATCACCGCGTCGGAATGGCAATGGATATCAATGAACCCCGGCACAGCCGTCTGCCTGTCGGCATCCAGAACCCGCCGCGCCGTCTCTCCGCTGTGCTTTTCAGCGTCGGCAAATACAATGGTATCCCCCTGGATCCCGATGCTGCCGAAATATGGCTGCGCGCCTGTGCCGTCTACGATCTGCGCGTTTTTAATGAAAAAATCCAGCATCACAAGCCTCCTGTCCGCAGAATCATGGGAAGCCGGGAATTCTCCCGGCTTCCCGCAAGGCATTTACGCGTTTTTATAAGGGGCCAGCAGATCCTCATCCCAACCGGCAGGCTCATAGTAGCCGCCGAAGGTCTCCTCATAGACTTTCTTGGTTTCTTCGGACTGGAATGCCTTTACGATCTTGTCGTACACGGCAACTTTATCGGGATCGGACAGATCTTCCGTTCTGGCAGCGATCAGCGTCCAGTAAGGCTCCTCGTTCAGATCGCCCACATACAGCGCGTCGTCCATCTTGAAGCCGTAGTCAATGGCGTAGTTCACGTTCACGATTGCTGCGGTGACGTCCGGCAGAGCGGAAGGAATGGTATTAGCGGCCAGTTCTTCGATCTTCACATTGTAATTGTAGGACTCAATATCGTCCACCGTGGGACTGAACGCGCTGTCGGCCTTCAGCGTCAGGATGCCGGCGTCCTGCAGGATTTTCAGGGCCGCGCCGCCGTTGGTGGGATCGTTGGGAATGGCGATCACATCGCCATCCTTCAGCTGGTCGATGGAATCGATCTTCTCGGAGAACAGGTTCATATGCGTGGAATATTCGGTGGCGATCTTGGTCAGGTCATAGCCGTAGCTTTCAATCTCGGAATCCAGATACAGGTGGTGCTGGAATGCGTCGAGGTCGATATCCCCATTGGCCAGCGCATTGTTGGGCAGCGTAAAGTCGGAAAACTGCACCAGCTCCACTTCAATTCCCTCGCCCTTCAGCGTTTCAATGGCGGGCGCCCAGATCTGCTCATGAACAGCGCCGGTAACGCCGATGGACACATGGATCGGCTCGCTGGCGCCGCCGCCGGACTGGCTGTTGTCATCGGCAGGGGTGCCGTTGCTGCTCTGAGAGCCGCAGGCGGTCAGAGCCAGCGCAAAAAGCGCGGTGGACAATACAAATGCAATCGCTTTATTCCGTTTCATTTTCAAGTTCCTCCAATAATCAGTCGTTTTAAAAATCTGTCATGTTTTGTGTTGGGTACTGCGTCCCCTGTTTCTGACTTTCCGATGCAGAACTTGTCATCTCGGCTCATGTCCCGGCAAAGCCGGCATTCGGATGATCCCCGCAGCGCTTCTGAACACGACGATTCCGTTCGTCTGTACTTTCATTGCCTGACTCCCTCAATGCGTGCTTTTCTTTACGATCCGTCCGCCCAGCAATTCCATGAGACAGACGAGAAGCACCAGAACGACAACGGTCACATTGGTCACATCCGCCATGTTTCGGTCATGACCGTAGCGGATGGCGAAGTCGCCGAGGCCTCCGGCGCCAACTGCGCCGGCCATGGCGGTCAGGTTCAGCAGGCTGATAGCCGTGATGGTCGTTCCCCGCGCAATGGCTGCCACGCTCTCCTTGAGATAGACCTGGAAAATGATCTCCAGCGGGGTTGAACCCATGGACAGCGCCGCTTCAATCAGGCCGGGATCCAGCTCCGCCAACGCGCTTTCCACCTGCCGGGTGAAAAAGGGGACGCAACCGAACACCAGCGGGACAATGGCGCCGCGGACGTAAATGGCGGTTCCCATAATGGCGCGGGACACCGGCATGACCCATGTCAGCAAAATGATAAAGGGAATGGAGCGGAACAGGCTCACCAGCTTGTCCACGATCTGATAGAGGACTTTGTGTTCCAGAATTCCCCCCGGTCTTGTAACAGTCAGCAGCACGCCGAGGATCAAGCCCAGAACGAAGGAGATGGCTCCTGACCAGATGACCATCAAAAGGGTATCGCCGATGGCCGCGTAAAAGTCCGGCAGCTTTGCCATGACATTGGGGATCAGCTCATTGAGAAACTCTTGCATCTTTGATCACCTCCACGCCTACATTTTTCTCGATCAGGTATTCCACTGCTTCCGTAATTTTCTGCCGCTCTCCGCTGATGATGGCCACCGTTCCGCCGATGGGGGCGTCCTGCACGATGGTGATATCCGCAAAGATGATGTTCAGGGAAATGTTGAACTTCCGGGACACGGTGGAAATCAGCGGCTCAGAGACATTTCGCTGCAAATAGGAAAGGCGGACGATCACCTCTCCCGGCTGAAGCTGAACCACCGGGGAATTTTCGGCAACCAGCTCCTCGATCTTCTGGAGATTGGAAGTCGTATGAATGAAGTTCTTCGTGATCTCCTGCTTCGGATCGCAAATACGTTGAAAACGTCCCCCTGCTCCACGACCCGGCCGTGTTCCATTACTGCGACGCGGTGGCAAATCTCCTTGACCACGGCCATTTCATGGGTGATCAGCACCACCGTGATGCCAAGGGTTTCATTCAGGTGCTTCAGCAGATGCAGAATGGATTTGGTGGTCTGCGGATCCAGCGCAGAGGTAGCTTCATCGCACAGCAGCACGCTGGGATCGTTGGCAAGAGCTCTGGCAATGGCGACCCGCTGTTTCTGACCGCCGGAGAGCTGCTTGGGATAAGCGTCAGCTTTATCGCCGATCCCCACCAGCTCCAGCAGGCGCTGAACCTTGTCTGCGGTCTCCTGCTTGCTCAGTCCGCTGCCCCGCAGGGGATAGGCCACATTTCCCGCCACCGTCCGGGACGGCATCAGGTTGAAGTGCTGAAAGATCATCCCGATCTTCTTCCGGGTCTGGCGCAGCTCCTTTACGCTCAGGGCTGTGATCTCCTTTCCGTCCACCGTGACCGTACCGGCGTTAGGCCGCTCCAGAAGATTGATACAGCGCACCAGCGTGGATTTTCCTGCGCCGGAGAATCCGATGATCCCGAAAATCTCCCCCGTCCGGATGGACAGGGATACGTCCTGAACTGCATGAACCTGCTGCTGACCGCTTCCAAAATTCTTGGAAATATGTGCCAACTCAATCAAATCAATTCCTCCTTCAACGAAAAAAGCGGGAAGCTCAAAAGCTCCCCGCTTCAAATGTGTCCTGATGATCTGTTGCTTTTAGCTTAACAGATACACATTCGACCCCGGATGTTCCGGAAAGGCAGCAAATGAGCACACGAAAACGTGGGCATCGGCATAGCCATGTCCATAGTGCAGGTGAACATTCGAGAATCGTAATAGAACATACCAGCCGCTCCTTTCCAATAACATACTTCATTTGTTGGTTGAATCATACTCCATAATGCGGGCCGTGTCAATCTGGATTTTGGCAAATCGAGAAAGTTCGGTGTTTTCCTCAAAGATTTCCCGCCGTGTAGTGGGAAATCAGGCATTTTCTCCTGTTGAAAGCGGCTGCGGCCTGAAGTTTCCTGAACCGGCAGGTTCATCCGCCCGGATCAGATCCTTCACGACCTCGCCTGCAAGGATCAGCCCCACCACAGAGGGAACAAATGCGTTGCTGCCGGGGACCTGCCTCCGCTGGGTGCATTTCCGCGCTGTTCCCGGCGGGCAGATGCAATGCGTCCGGCAGCTGATGGACATATCGTCCAAAGGCGTCATAGGCGGTTCCTTGGAATAAACGACTTTCAGCGTTCTCACGCCGCGCTTTTTCAGCTCCCGCCGCATCACACGGGCCGCGGACACACGGATGTCTTGTAGATATCTGTCACCTCAAAGGCGGCAGCATCCATCTTGTTCCCGGCGCCCATACTGCTGATGATAGGCGTTCCTGTTTTTTGGGCCTGCTCTGCCAACTCCAGCTTTCCGGTCACGGTATCAATGGCGTCCACGACATAATCATAACGCGTAAAATCAAACTGCTCCGTCGTCTGCGGCGTATAAAAAGTTTTATAGGTGTGAACGACTGCATCCGGGTTGATCTCATGGATGCGCTGCTCCGCCACATCTACCTTATATTGCCTCACAGTTTTCCGCGTAGCAAGCAGTTGACGGTTCAGGTTGGTCAGGCATACCCGGTCGTCATCAATCAGATCCAGCGTGCCAATACCGCTGCGTGCCAGAGCCTCCACAGTATATCCACCCACGCCGCCAATTCCAAACACGGCAACCCGCGCGTTGAATAACCCTCCATTCCCTTTTGCCCTATGAGCAGCTGTGTTCTTGAAAACTGATTGAGCATATTTAATCCTCGATTCCAATATTCTGAATACTTCCCATATTGGTCAAATATACGCCTGTGTTCCCCTGTATGGTCACGCCTGTTTGCTGAATATGCGCCGGCAATATCAGAAGCTATGCCCCCGGCGTTGGGGGAGCAGTTGCAATATGCGCCATGGGCAGCGTAGTTATAGCGTTTGAGATGATGCCGCATCCCCAATCCTGCTTTTCTCCTTAAAGCGCAGATGCAAGTGCAGGCATACTGATTTCCAGCAAACCGCATATCAACATAGTAGGATAGTTGGTTTGGATATCATAGCACGCAATGACTTCGCTATCAACCGCACATGCTTTTAGCCCTCTCTGCCATTGCTGGCAACATAGCACCTTGTGCATTTTCAAACAGACAATCAAGAACAGCCGCTCGGCAATATCTGAAACTTTCTCAGCGCTCCTATCAGGCCGTTCAGGCCGAAAAATAAGCATCTGAATCTGTAGAAAAAAGTGTTTCCGCCATTGTGAAAGGCTTGCCGAATTTGCGTTTTCACATCGACAGCAGAATATTTTGAACCGCATTCATCAACGAACTTTTGTCTTTCAGGCACACGCTAAGCTGTCCATATCGTTCATTTTTGAATACACCGCTTTATCGCACAGTTTGCAGTTGACAAACCGCATTTCTACGATAGCGGCGAGAATTTCATGTTTCCTCATCGGCAGCGGCCTCAGTTTACAGCTTATTTTGAATCACTCGTCCTTCATTTACCCCCCCTCATTGGGCGAATACTTTTCGCTATACAAAAAAGCGACGGTCAAAAGACCGTCGCTTTGTGTTGGCGCTATCTATCTTCCCAGGCCGTCGCCAGCCAAGTATTGTCGACAGAAATGAGCTTAACTACCGTGTTCGGAATGGGAACGGGTGGACCCTCATCC
>OLGA01001359.1_pt1 | contig 19359 bp, 18 predicted proteins | sample 1604881 | NCBI WGS metagenome assembly OLGA01 (sample SAMEA3888896, study PRJEB22519) | human gut metagenome | biome: human gut; feature: human-associated habitat; material: faeces | place: Denmark | collected 2009 | reverse complement strand
GAAATAATCGGACTGCAAAATTACACATTTTTATTTGATTATGTGTAGGTTACGATTCTATCTCCTTATCTTTTATAGTTATTTAACTTAATTTACACTTTCTCTTTGTATTGCACTCCCAAAATGTTCTTTATATCTCTTTTAACTAACGTTACCAGATTCGGATTTCAAAGGATACTGCTATTTTAGCCATTCCCTTGAATATCCGAACCATTTTTTAGAAGAATAGACACCTATCTTACCACAATTTTCTTACCACCTTGCACATATATGCCTTTAGGCAATGTCTGCATATCCGTGCCCACTTTCTTTCCATCCAAGGTATAGATAGTAGGAGATTTTTCATTATGCGCATCTATCACAATTTCCAGGATTGCTGTTGGAGTAAATTCCTTGATATTGGCAAATCGTCCCCATTCCTCTGAAGCCTTATACTTATCGACGCAACCGACAGGCACATAGAGGATACAAGTATCATACAGAGGCGATGCCTCACCATTTCCAAAATTGGGAAATATATCCTTTGCCTGTACGGGGTCTTGACTTTCGCAATAAATGCTCTTGATAGACGAACCCCAATCATTACCAAAGGCGGCCTTTCCTATTTCTTTTACACTTGCAGGAATTGTAATCGTTTCTAAGCCCTCAAATCTACACACAAAACAACCATCACCTATCTTTTCCAACGTTTGTGGCAAAACTATTTTTTTCAAATTTTCACTACCTGCAAAACAACCCGATTCCAAAATCTTCAGTTTTTCCGGCAACTGAATGCTGCTCAGATAACTACACCCTTGGAAACAGCCATATGGCAGCTTCTCAATAGTTGCAGGAAGAGATATGCTCGTTAAGTTGCTCGCTGAATAAAAACACTGCGTATCCATGTCCGTTATAGAATAAGTAATATCCCCTTCCGTGATTTGAGCAGGAACAACATATTTTTCACCAGAGACAAGATTTTCTTTATCATTTCCATCCAATGCCTTTAATGTTCCTGTTTGGGTTTTCGGATTCAAATCATAGTTAAAGCCATTATCTTGTGCGGTATAATAAACGTGATAGAATTTCTCCCATCCTTCGCTCTCCTTATAACTTTCCTCACTGCCTTCAGGAACCTGTAGTTTGCAATCCCTAAACAACTTCCAGTCATCCCAGTAAGAAACAGGCGGAACTATCGCATTACAAACTATCTTTTTCAAAGAGGTACATCCCGAGAAAGATGAACCTATATAATTTACCTTACTTGGAATTGTAATTTCTTCCAGTTTCTCACAACCACTAAAGCACCAAAGCCCCAAACGCTCACAGTTCTCTGGCAAAACGACATTGACCAAGGATGTGCAAAAATTAAAGCATTGCATCTCCAATTCTGAGAGATTCTTAGGCAACTTCACGCTCTGCAAAGAATTACAACCATAAAAGCAACATTCCCCAATCTTGGTTACACTTTGAGGGAAAATAACGCCATCCAAACTTATACATTCAGCAAAACAAGAGTCGGAAAGTTCCTCCAACTGCTCGGGCAACTGAACATCCTTTAAATTTAAGCATCTGTTAAAACAAGCCCATCCTATTTTCTTGACAGTAGAAGGTAATACGATACTTTGCAAGGTCTTGTTGTTGAGTTCAGCTTCCCAATCATACATTTTATCATTGCCAACAAAACAATGATCACCCAATTCTGTCAATACATATTCTACACCATTGCCATCTTTTACGGTAGATGGCAGGACATAATTAGTTGCAGTGTAGAGGGACTTGCCATCAGCATCAGTATTACGAACCAAGGTAGCAGTCTTTGTTGTTGCATTCAGCTTGTACTTGAACCCTGTCGCTGTGTCTGTATAGTCGGTCATAAAGAACTTGCCCCATATAGGATGTTTCTTGTAAGCCGCTTCACATTCACTTGGCACAACCAATGTATGATGAGCGTAAAACTCAGAGTAAATGGACATATCGCCCTTTACTTCTGCAGGAGTAAAAGAAAGGCAAGTGATGGTCAGCTGCTGATCATTCTCCATTAAATTAAACAATAATTTTCCTATCTCTGTCACACTTGCTGGTATAGTAATCTGTTCCAAAGAATATGTATACTCAAAACAGTGCTCACCAATCCTCTTCAGTCCCTCGTTCAGCTTCAAATTTTTAAGTTTACGACAACGGATAAAGGCTCCATCCCCAATCTCCTCTATAGTCGCAGGCAAAACGACTTCCTTCAAATTTGTTGCATTATAAAAACAATTAGCACCCAACTTTGTTACCTTATATTTTACCCCTTCATCCGCTACATAGCTGGGGACAACATACTTCTCTGCAGAATACAAAGACGAATAACCAAAGTTAGAACCCGAAGTACCTTGCTGCTGTATCAGTTCAGCCGTATGTTTTTCATCATCCAACTCATACTTCAGCCCATTACTTTCGTCCACATAATAATGGTGAGCTAAACCTGGCAAGGAGAATACCAAAAGCAACATGAATGTTAACACTTTTTGTAAAGGCTTGCAGCCTCCATTTGCGTAAAGTTTCTTTTCCATAATAAAATCTCAAATAGTTAATATTCCGTTAATCTATTTTAAGGCAATAATAAATATGCCATGTCGCCTGCAAAGATACAATATATTTTTAAAAAGCACAAAAGAAATTGCAGAAAATTCACTTTATCCAGATGTAAAAGGCCAAAGAAATCACTATAAAGACCGAGTGATTTGTGTAACCCATTACCCAAACCACTACCGACAAACATTTGTATATTTTTCGAAAAAGTCGAAAAAGGAGGGTGTGTCATAAGCCATGATACACCCTTTTTCAATCTGTATTTTCCTACAATAAATGTTAAGACATGCCCTTCTCGATGACACTCCCATTTTCTACAAATACTCTTATAATTTCCCTTCTCTGCCTGGGTATTTTTTCTCCCTGCCCACGCAAGATTTTTTCCGTGGGCAGGGAAAAATAAAAGTGGGTACAGGGGCGGAAATTATTCACTCAATCCATACGATTCTTTATGACATCCTACGGATTACTTCCTCTGGATGGCACAATACTGCCCACCAGATGGGCAATATAATGCCATCGCGAAACATAAAACACTACGTCGCGAAATAAAGTTCACGAAAATTTCATATAAGTCTCACACAAACTTCATATAAGCCTCATGCAAACTTTATCTAAGCCCCAAACCAATTTGAAATGAAGCTTACTTCATCGTCAAATGAAGCCTATTTCAATGGCAGATGAAGCCTATTTCAATGACCAACGAAGCCTGCTTCGATAGCAAACTAATTTTTTTGCAATATACACGTTCTTTATATTACTTTTAACCTACTTTACCATATTCCCTACTGCACATATCCTATCAGCTGCTCAGTTCTATCCGCCAGGAAAAGAGGGATATTGACAAAAGTATCATCCTTTTTGAGATTAAGCATAGAATATCTGATGCGCAGACGGGGAGAATACTTCTTGTTATACTCTATCAAACTGCGCCCGGTAACACTTGTTCCCGATTTCACCTCCATAGGAATCACATCCAAACCACGCTGAACGATGAATTCTACTTCCGCCGTATTTCCTGATGCCCAATAATGAGAACATTTGATGCCATTAGCCACCAGACTCTGAAGAATATAGTTCTCAGCCAAAGCACCCTTGTATTCCTTAAAGATTGGATTATCACTCAAGTATGCCTCAGGACTCAACTCTGCAAGAACTCGCAACAAGCCCACATCAAGACTGTAAATTTTGAAGATGCTTAAATCTTCATAAGATTTCAATGGTACCTGCGGAGTAGAACACAAACTTACCTTGTATATCAATCCTGCATTCTGAAGCCAGGTAAGAGCATCCTCATATTCACGGGCTCTCGCACCAGGACGGACCAGCTGATAAACAAATTTTCTGTTCTCCTTAGCCAACTGTGACGGTAATGACCGCCAAACATGCGAAATTCTATTGGCAAGCAAAGGCGTGGCATGCTTCACAAAGTCCAAGGAGTAATCCTGCAGTATATTACGAAGCGTAGTTTCCACACCTTCCAAATCTTTCTCTATCATCTTCATAGCCACTGCCGGCATTCCACCAGAAATGCGATAGGCGGTAAAAGCTTGCGAGAGACGGTCGAAAAACACATCAGGAAGCGGTTCCAGACTATCTATCGACATATAATATTGATAGAGTCCGGCATCACGCTGTTCCAGAAATTCAGAAAAAGTAACGGGATACATGTTCATGTGATCCACCTTTCCCACTGGAAACGAAAATCCCTGATGTCCAAAAGCCAACCCCAGGAGCGAACCGGCACAAGCCACAGCATACTCGGGGGTCTTTTCGCAGAAATATTTCATGGCACTAATGGCTTCCGGACAATCCTGTATCTCATCAAGGATAAGCAAAGTCTTATGAGGTAGGATTGGCTCGGATGTAAGATACGACAGCTGCTCGATGATTTGCTGCGGGTTCTTGGTCTTGCGAAAGATGTCACAAACACCCTCTTCTTCATCAAGACTGAAATAAGCACAATGTTCAAAGCTGTCTTCTCCAAATTTCTTCAGCACCGATGTCTTGCCTACTTGGCGAGCTCCCAGCATCATCAATGGCTTGCGGTCTCTGCGCTCTTTCCATTGCTCCAATTCGTGAATAATCGTTCTGTTAAACATACCCCTTTATTTTTATTGAAGTGGGGAAAATGTGGAATTTTACACATTTTTGATACCTTTTTTGTGTAATTCTCCACATTTTCCACACTTGAATCCATAATTATGGGGCAAAAGTACTAAAAAACAAGTAACGAAACAAACTTCCTCACGTTCTTTATATTACTTTTAACCTACTTTACCATATTCACGGAACAAAAAAAAGAGTGCACTGTAACAAACAATGCACTCTTTTTTTATTATATCAATTCCTTATCCAGGAAATATTATCTGATGAACAGTAGCTCACGATACTTTGGCAAAGTCCAAAGTTCATCGGCTACGAGGAGTTCAAGCTTGTCTATCTGATAACGGATCTCCTCCATCTTTGGAGCTACCGTGTCGTGATATGCTACTGCCTTCTCGCGCTCGCTCTCTATCTTGTTGGCTACCTTGCGGGCATCTACCAATGCCTCTACGCCACGCTCTATCGCCTCGGTGCGCTCGGCTATCTCACGGATAATCTTCACATTGCGGGCAGTCAACTTCTTGCCTTCCTCACCACCGAAGATGTGAATCATGCCCTCTACATTCTTTGCCAGACGGCTCTGATAGTGGGTAGCCACAGGGATGATGTGGTTCATGCTCAGGTCGCCCATCACACGAGCCTCTATCTGAATCTTCTTGGTATAAGTCTCCCACTTCACCTCGTTGCGCGCCTTCAACTCGCTCTCGCTCATCACGTTGGTCTTGGCGAACATCTCGATGCTTTCCTTGTCCAGATAACGGTCGAAGACCACTGGGCAGGATGCCTCGCAGTCCAGACCTCGCTTCTGAGCCTCTTCCTTCCACTCATCAGAATAGCCGTTGCCATCGAAGCGGATAGGCTTGCAAGTCTTGATATCCTCGCGTACAATATCTATAATAGCAGAAGTCTGATCCTCACCCTTGGCAATAAGTGCATCCACACGGGCCTTGAATTCTTCGAGAGCCTCAGCCACAGCTGCATTCAGCACGATAAGAGATGATGCACAGTTGGCCTCACTACCCACAGCACGGAACTCAAAGCGATTGCCGGTAAAAGCAAAAGGTGAAGTACGGTTGCGGTCGGTATTATCAATCATCAGCTCTGGAATCTCAGGAATATCCAGTTCCATTCCCTTCTTGCCTGCCAATGCAAAGAGTTCCTCCTTATCTGCCTTTTCTATATGGTCTAAGAGATCAGTGAGCTGCTTACCCAAGAAAGAGGAGATGATGGCAGGAGGCGCCTCGTTGGCACCCAGTCGATGGGCATTGGTTGCACTCATGATAGAAGCCTTCAGCAGACCGTTGTGCTTATACACACCCATCAGGGTTTCCACGATGAACACTACAAATCGGAGGTTATCCTCAGGAGTTTTGCCTGCTGCATGAAGCAGAACACCAGTATCAGTGCAGAGGCTCCAGTTGTTGTGCTTACCCGAACCGTTGACGCCAGCGAATGGCTTCTCGTGCAAGAGAACACGGAAACTGTGCTTATGTGCCACACGCTTCATCAAACTCATGAGGAGCATATTGTGATCTACAGCAAGATTGCACTCCTCATAGATAGGTGCCAGCTCAAACTGGTTAGGAGCCACCTCATTATGGCGGGTTTTACAAGGAATGCCGAGTTCGAGTGCCTGGATTTCCAAATCTTTCATGAATGCCTGCACGCGCTCAGGAATGGTTCCGAAATAGTGGTCGTCCATCTGCTGGTTCTTCGCAGAGTCGTGTCCCATCAGGGTACGGCCCGTAAGCATCAGGTCAGGGCGTGCCGAATAGAGACTTTCATCCACGAGGAAATATTCCTGTTCCCATCCCAAGTTGGTCTGCACCTTCTTCACCTGAGGATAGAAGTAATGGCACACTTCGGTAGCCGCCTCACTCAAGGTATGGAGCGAGCGGAGCAATGGGGCCTTGTAATCGAGGGCCTCACCTGTATAAGATATAAAAATGGTAGGGATACAGAGCGTATCGTCGATGATAAAGACTGGCGAAGTTGGGTCCCAGGCAGAATAACCTCTGGCCTCGAAAGTGTTGCGAATTCCGCCATTAGGGAACGAACTGGCATCAGGCTCCTGCTGAACAAGCAACTTGCCTGAAAATTCCTCTATCATACCACCCTTGCCGTCGTGCTCCACAAAAGCATCATGCTTCTCTGCAGTACCCTCGGTAAGAGGCTGAAACCAGTGCGTATAATGAGTTACCCCGTTTTCTTCTGCCCAAAGCTTCATGCCCGCAGCCACAGCGTCAGCAATGGAACGATCCAGACGATTACCATTATCAATCACATCGATGAGTTTCTCGTAAACATCAGATGGGAGATACTTGTACATCTTCTGGCGGTTGAATACATACTTGGCGAAGTACTCCGAAGGGCGCACCTTGGGAGTCTTCACCTCTACAGGTCTTTTCTTAAAGGCCTCGGCTACAACCTCAAATCTCAAATTAGCCATTCTTTTATCGTATTTATAAGTTTGCGGGTGCAAAGTTAGTAATTTTTTGGCAAAACACTAACATTTTGCTCACATTTTATGCAAATTTCAAACTTATATCAAATAAAATCACATCTTTATATATATTAGACAACCTTATCTGAATAAAATGAGACGATGAAACTATATATAATAAGGTAATGATACACTATATATAATAAGGTGACAAATTTGAATAGGAAAATAAGCATTTTAGAGTTACATATTTTTCCCCATTTTCTTCTTTTTCTCTCCTAAAAAAGATTTAAAAAACGCCTTTTTACTCCATATTGCGGTATAAGGTAGAATAATGGGGAAAAATATGTAATGGAATTCCCTCTTTTTTTATTAACTTTGCACCGACAATAAAAGAATGATGAACAACAGACTAACAAGTTATCAGCTGCAAGACTTTGCAGAAGAAGACGGCAATTCGGTTTTTTCCGACCCGGATTATGTAGTAGCATCTCCCCTGCTGCTATTTCCCGACGAAGAAGAAAGCATCAAGGTCAATTTCCTGATGATGCTCTTCTGTCTGGACGGCAATCTGTGCCTGAATTTCGACGACCGCAAGATAGAACTCTTTGCCGGCGACCTGCTGCTTGTTCCTCCCAACGTCATCGTTCATAGCATCCGCAAGAGCGAGAGGTGCCTCATCACGATGGTAGGCTATTCCCTCTCGGCAGTACGCCGTCTGCTGACGAGCAACCGAGATGCATGGATTATGTTCAATGCTCTCAACCAGAAACCGTTGATATCTTACAACCAGAAGATCATCCACAATTTTATCAGCACGTTTGTCAACATTCTGCGTTTTCGCAGCAATCGGCACGACCACTACTGCAACGAGTTGAAGGAAAGCCTGATGGCGAGTATCTTCTTCTATGTAATCAACGACATTCATGTGCCTGCCTACGACAACGTGATTACCACGCAGCACAGGCACAGTGCCGACAGGATTTTTCTGGAGTTCTCCAATGCCCTGGCAGTTGACAACGGGTGCCATCGCACCGTGGCCTATTATGCTGACAAGCAATGCGTGAGTCCGAAATATCTCTCGAAGATTGTCAAGCAGTACACAGGCAAGCCTGCCATCGGCATCATCCTGGAACATGCAGTAGATAAGATCAGGGCTGAGTTGAAATACACCGATATTCCCATCAAGGAAGTAGCCGAAAGGTTCGGGTTCGACGACTATGCCTCGTTCTGCAAATTCGTGAAGACCCACATTGGATGCAGTCCGCAGAACTGCCGGAACAGCTGACAGAGTCTTACAGGAAAACTGAAAGGGAACTATCAGAAAGGCTGAAAAGGTCTGACAGAAAGACTATCGGTTTCATTGCTGCGACAAAATTAGAATTGATTCAACAAAAATAAATCAGTTAAATAAATACATTATTTATAGTTAAAAAACAAATCATTAATACTAACGACTATGCGCGTAATTATTGAAAAAAATTATGATGAGCTGTCACGTTGGGCAGCCAATCACGTAGTAGAGACAATCAACAAGTTCGCTCCAACAGCAGAGCGTCCATTCGTACTTGGTTTGCCAACTGGTTCATCCCCAATGGGTATGTATGCAGCGCTCGTAGAGGCTGTCAAGGAAGGCAAGGTATCATTCAAGCACGTCATTACTTTCAACATGGATGAATACGTAGGTTTACCAGAGTCTCATCCTGAGAGCTACCACTCATTCATGGCAAAGAATCTGTTCGATCACATTGATTGCCCTAAGGAGAACATCAACATTCTCAATGGTAATGCAGAAGACCTCGAAGCTGAGTGCGAGCGCTACGAGCAGAAGATCAAGGCTGCAGGCGGTATCGACCTCTTCATTGGCGGCATTGGTCCTGACGGTCACATCGCCTTCAATGAGCCTTACTCTTCCCTCACCTCACGCACCCGTGTGAAGACTCTCACCACCGACACCCGCATCGCCAACTCACGCTTCTTCGACAACGATCCTGAGGCTGTTCCTGCTTTGGCTCTTACCGTAGGTGTAGGCACCGTGATGGACGCAAAAGAGGTGATGATTCTCTGCAATGGCCACAACAAGGCACAGGCTCTCCACGCTGCCATCGAAGGTCCTGTTACACAGGCTTGGACCATCAGCGCACTCCAGCTCCACAAGCACGGCATCATCATCTGTGACGAAATGGCTACAGACGAGTTGAAAGTGGGAACCTACCGCTACTTCAAGGATATCGAGAAGAACAATATCTAAAAGACCCCTCGACCGAGAAAATTCCAACAGACCGAGAGAAAATTCCAACATTATCAATATATTACATTACATAAATATATTACGTTATGAGATTAAATCTTAGTTCACAAATCGTACTCAACAAGGTACCTGTGGAATTCTACAAGCCTAAGACGACCGTGGAATACTCCGAAATATCCCGCATGGAGAAAATTCATACCGATATCTTCGCATCTGTAAGCGAAGGCTGTAGTCATATTGCCGACTGCATTGAGAAGGGCATTAAGGCTGCCCAGCACGAAGGCAAGTATTATGTGATGGCATTGGGCACAGGCCTCTCTGTCAATCCTGTATATGATGAATTGGTAAGCCGCTACGAGAAGAAGAAACTGAGTTTCCGCAATGTTGTAATATTCAATGCCTATGAGTATTACCCACTCCGCAAGGACAGTTCTATCCGCAGCATCAACCAGCTCAAGGAGCATTTCCTCGACCACGTGGATATTGCAGAACAGAATATCTTCACCCTCGATGGCAACATCGCACAGGAGGCTGTACAAGACACCTGCCGCCTCTATGAGCAGCGCATCAAGACCTTCGGCGGTCTCGACGTTACTATCCTCGGCATCGGCCGCATGGGTAATATCGCAGCCAACGAACCGGGTTCAAGTATCCAGTCGCTCACCCGTATCATCCTCATCGGCAACATGTCACGCGAGGAGATGGAAAACAGCTTCAAGACCAAGGAGCAGGTTCCTCCATGTTCACTCACTATGGGTGTTGGCACTCTCCTGACAGCCAAGACTGTATTCCTGACAGCATGGGGCGACGAAAAGTCTGAGATTATGCAGAAGGTGATAGAGGGCAACATCACAGATACCCTGCCTGCTACTTTCCTGCAGACACACCCAAACGCACAGGTGGTATTGGATTTGAGTGCAGCTGCCCATCTTACCCGCATTGAGCACCCTTGGTTGGTTTCATCATGCGAATGGACAGACAAGTTGGTACGTTCTGCACTGGTTTGGCTCTGCCAGAAGATTAACAAGCCAATCCTGAAGTTGACCAACAAGGACTACAATGAGAATGGTCTGAGCGAACTGTTGGCTCTCTATGGTTCTGCATACAATGCTAATATCAAGATTTTCAACGACTTGCAGCATACCATCACCGGTTGGCCTGGTGGCAAACCAGACGCTGACGACACCTATCGTCCAGAGCGTGCCAAACCATATCCAAAGCGTGTCGTAGTGTTCTCTCCACACCCAGACGATGACGTTATCTCTATGGGCGGAACCATCCGCCGTCTGGTTCAGCAGCACCACGACGTGCATCTGGCTTACGAGACATCCGGCAACATCGCAGTAGGTGATGAGGAAGTAACACGCTTCATGCACTTCATCAATGGTTTCAACCAGCTCTTTGCAGAATCCAAGGACAGCATCATCGCCAACAAGTACAAGGAGATCAAGAAATTCTTTGCCAACAAGAAGGAGGGCGACTTCGATACAAGAGACATTCTTACTATCAAGGGTCTTATCCGTCGTGGCGAGGCACGTATTGCTTGTACCTATAATGAGATCCCGCTGGATCATGTCCACTTCCTCGACCTTCCATTCTATGAAAGCGGTAAGATAGAAAAACTCCCTATGACCGAGAAGGACGTAGCAGTAGTAAGACAGTTGCTGCAGGAGGTGAAGCCTCATCAGATCTATGTAGCTGGCGACTTGGCAGACCCTCACGGCACCCACCGCAAGTGTACTGACGCCGTATTGGCAGCCATCGACCTCGAGAAGGAGGCAGGCGCAGAGTGGCTGAAAGATTGCCGCATCTGGATGTATCGTGGAGCATGGGCAGAATGGGAGATAGAGAACATCGAGATGTGTGTTCCATTGAGTCCAGAGGAATTGCGCGCTAAGCGTAATTCTATCCTGAAGCACCAGTCTCAGATGGAAAGTGCTCCTTTCCTCGGCAATGACGACCGTCTCTTCTGGCAGCGTGCAGAAGACAGAAACCGCGCTACAGCCCAGTTGTATGATAACTTGGGTCTTGCTTGCTATGAGGCGATGGAAGCATTCGTAGAATATAAACCTTTATAATCTGATTCAGATTCCATAACTGAATATATCTTGAAAGGTAACTACAAGGCATTCTATAGCCAAATCGGAGGAAAATTGCTCGATTTGGCTAAAGTATAATCTATTCTATAGCCAAATCGAGTTAAAATTCATCGATTTGGCTAAAGAATCCTTGTTTACCTCGGATAATTATCTTATATTTGCACCATCATTAAAGTTAGATTAAAAAGGTATGGAGCAAATTATCGGACGAAAGAAAGAAATCGAGCTGTTGACAGAATATTATCATTCTGGCAAAGCTGAGTTTGTGGCTGTATATGGCAGGCGTCGTATCGGCAAGACTTATCTTGTGAGAAATCTCTTCCGTGATAAGTTTGCCTTTGATATGTCTGGGTCTATAGAGGCACCAGCTGAGGCACAACTCTCTAATTTCGGGTTTGCGCTGAGGGAATATGGAGATTCCAAACAGCCTATTCCTACGAATTGGACAGAGGCTTTTGAGGCATTAAAACAGTTGTTAAAGGCAAAAATGAAAGGAGAACGACTCGTTGTTTTTATCGATGAACTACCATGCTTGGATACGCCGAAATCTGGTTTTCAACAGGCTTTTGAGCACTTTTGGAACGGATGGGCAGCTTACCAAAGTGAAATCATGCTTATCGTTTGTGGCAGTGCCACGTCGTGGATGATAGCTAATCTGATAGATAGTCATGGTGGACTTCATAATAGGATAACGCACGAGATGTATCTTGCTCCTTTTACTCTTCGTGAGACGGAACTGCTGCTGCAAGCTTATGGATTCTCATGGACTCGCATTTCTATCCTTCAGATATATAGCATCCTTGGTGGGGTGCCTTATTATCTCAGTTTGTTGGATAAAAAGCAAGGTGTGGAAGGGAATGTCGACAGATTGTTTTTCTCATCCCACGCTGAACTGAAGCGAGAATATGGAAGACTATATTCGTCCTTGTTTAGAAATTCTGAGGCCTATATGCGTGTCATAGAGGTACTTGCCTCATGCAGACAAGGTATGACCCGAAAGGAAATCATGGAGAAATTGAAGCTGAAATCGGGTGGAACTTTGACAAAGGTTCTTAGTGAATTGATAAATTGCGATTTCGTAAGAGGGTATAATACCAGGGATAAGAAGATAAAGCAGAAAAATCAAATCTTTCAGCTTACCGACCTCTATACATTATTTTATATGACGTTTTGCCATCCTGGTACGACGGACACGGGATATTGGACTCACTTGATGGGAAAACCTCGTCAAAATACTTGGTATGGCTTGGCTTTTGAGCGAGTTTGTATGTTGCATATTCCTCAAATCAAGCATTTCTTGGGGATAGACCAAATCCATACCGAGTATTATTCTTGGCGAAGTAAGGTTTCAAAGCCAACTGCGCAAATCGACTTACTGATAGAACGTGCCGATAATCTCGTGAATCTATGCGAAATCAAGTATTCGCAGATGCCTTACACGATCACTAAGGAGGAGGATATGCGCATTCGTAATCGTATGGCTGATTTCGTGGCAGAAACAGGGATAAAAAGTGGTATTATCACAACGATGATTACTACTTTTGGCGTGCGCCTTACACAGTATGCAGCCTTGGCTCAAGTACAAATTACAATGGACGACCTGTTCGGATAAAGTCGTATAAACAAATGAGGGTGCGTCACAGACTTATGACACACCCTCTCGATAGACAACCCTTGTATCTGCACAAGATACAAGAATAATACATAAAAAATGAGCCCACTTTAAAAAGGGGCATATTTTGAATCCAGCATGAGAAAAGAGCCTTTTGAGGCACTGTTAAAAACTTATCTATCAATAGCATGTGATGTCCCCATGGAATGGAGAATATATCTTTTTCTAATTGGTCAGCAAGTTGCTGATTAATTTCAAAGCTACTATTTTTTGCCCTATGTTGAGATGAAAAATCTTTCTTCTCTAATTGGTCTGCAAGTTGCTGACCAATTTCTGTATATGGTAGGTACATACAATAAAAATTCTTCATGTATAGAAGATTCTTCGGCGAGAAGCAAGTTGCCAAAGGGTTTGCTTCTTTTAAATCCTTGCTAAGATTTTTATAGAACTTACTCCCCCATCGAGCCTCTGCTTTAAGGGCAACAATGTCTCTACCCAAACTCCAATAGAATTTGAGCATTTCTGTATTGACTTTCACCGCAGCCTTTATCTGGCTCTGGCGATAACGCTTGCTGAGTTCCTTGACCCATTGCAAGTACTGTACCTTGGCAAAATCATCGGCACCGCTATCTGTTCGGAAACAACCGCTGATCTGCTGCTTTATCTTAATTTTCCAAGTGTACCACCCCTAATAATTAAAATTTGCTTTCTTCATTGATGTCTATTTTTTGATTACTATATTAGATAACGTAAAAAAGGGCTAAAGATGTTGATGCGCAATATCGAACACATATTGCAGACGGGATTCTGCGTTATTATCACCCATTGATATTTTTTGTGTTAAATTCGTAAAAAATACTTGGAAGATAACAGAGAAATAATTACCTTTGCATTAATTAATGTAAGAATGAGTTTTATGCATATACTGAATGAACAGACACGAGAAACATTAAGTCGGAAGTTAGGAAAAACTTACGATGAGATATTGCAGATGAGTGCGGAAGAGTTAGATGCACTTGTCGAGGCTCGTATTGGCAAAAAACTCACCCCTGCATTCTCTCTCAAAAACATGGTTAGTAGAGGGTCTGTCTATTTATTTTTCAAACGTTTAGTTTCAAAAAATGATATAGATAAACGTTTAGCACGAATTTAAAATGGATAATAGCAAGCAAATTATAGCTTTATATGACGACTACAATACGATTATCAAACCGCTTATTGCAGAAGTAGAAGCGAGAACAGAACAGTTCCCGTTACCATTATTTAATGAAATACGTGCATTGCATGACCATATTGCTCGATGCTATTTTAAAGATATAACTTCAGAGCAAAGAAATGCCGAAATACATAAAGCAGAACGTCATGTGCTTAGAATTATACTTGACTGCTATAAGTGTTTGAACTTATCTATTCACGATTCGGTTTTATTATTTGAAAAACAAACAAGACATGTGGATTTGACGGTGCTACAAAACGGCACTTTTTATCCAAAATATAAATCTCTACGCTCTGATGCAGTAAGAGCTGTACGTAAAGCTAAGATTTTAGAAAGTATCAATACTAACGAAGCGTTAGATATTTATCAGCAGGCCTACAATAAATATAGCGAATTGGAACTTCTCATGGATACAACAGCTCCCGATGTTCACTGGGCTCGTGTACATTTTACTGTAAGACGTGCATTACAAGTCTTCCTATGGATTTTAAGTGCTGTTGCATCAGGAATCATCTCCATAGTATTGGCTGATTTATTCTAAAGTTATTGATATGAGTACAATTATAAAAACAAGATCCGCAGTCAAACTTTCTGATGATGATTCCTTTAAGAAGATAATCATAATGCGCGATGACATAAAACCATATCATGGCAACAATGGATTTTATATTGTCGGGTTAATGGATTTCTTGCTAAAGCCGGATTTGATGGAACAATTATAGAAATCGGAGATCAAAGATTTCGATGACGCAGTATCGAACACATATTGCAGACGGGATTCTGCGCTTTTTGAAACAGAAACAAATCTATATAACAGAAGTGTTCTATATGCATATTCTCCGCGTTCTACTGCAAAAACAGTCGCAATTGCGACAAAAGTTGCAGTAAGATTTGGGAATTTTAATATAAACCTCAAATCCGCAACCAATAGGGTTTAGTGGAAGTTTCGTTCATGTCATCGTAGATGCATTCCTTGCCACCAATGGCTACTTGTTGGACTTCTATTAGAAGTTGGGACGAGACATTGAAGCTAAGCAATATACTAATACTTATGGCTCTGGATTTTACAAAAATCTCAGTCAGGATTTGAAGAACAAAATGCCAGGGGTGAAGGGATTCTCACCAGCTAACTTGAAGTACATAAGCTACTTTTATAAGCTCTATGCACCATTGCGGACAATTTTATAGAGGACTTGTATATTGCAGATATTCAACGAGTTGTAGCACAAAGTAAAAATCGTCCGCAACTGCGGACGATTTCAAATTGCTTTAAGTCTGGCGTTTTCCTTTTCCAATTCTTGAATTCTTAGAGTAAGAACACTTACATCTGTTGTGCCCATAACGGTTCGCTCTCCCATCCATTTGGAAATCCAAGAGCTGCCAGATCTATCTCTGGATAATTGGAAAATAGCGTGTGCATTTTTCCCAACATATCATTGTTGGGTGATATGATATCAAGGAAATATTTGATGATGCAGATTGTGAAATACACTCTTTGAGGGTTTGTTGGCAGGATAATCCAGGAATGAGCAATTCTTCTTGGAGTAACAGGCATAATGGAACTTACCTTGTTCCACACCCTTGAATGATGGCAACAGGCATTTCGCAACAAAGTCAGAGATGTTATCCAAGATTCCAAGACGATAGGTTGCAAGCCGAAATAATGAGAGATGCGTTTGCGTATCTTGTCTGCTTTCAGATTACGGTAAATCATATTCACATTGCCCATCGTCAGCAACTCACCCAAAATCCATGATGGAGGATATGGGTCGCAATAGCTGTTCTTGAAATGCTTGATAAATTCTTCTGTTGATTTCGCATATTCTCTGTCGATGGTGTTCTTTGTTTCTTGAAAAGTTCTTTGGTTGGCAAAGTGAACAGAATTTGTCAGCCAATAAGTATCTCCTGTCATCTGCACAGGAATGTTCATAATGGCACGACGAATAGCTATCTCTACTTTCTCAATCTCATTGAGAAGAAGCATACGCAACTTCTTGTCGAAGCGATAGAGGTTCAACACTTGTTGAAAAGTTGTACCATCTTTATACTGATGAGTTTCCTTTGGAACTTTCAAGAATGGGTACATATAAGCGGAAAGGCGATAGTACCCGATACTCTCCAAATACCGTACCGCTTTGTCTTCATCGGAAATAACAAGCCCACGACTTTTCAACAGAGCCATCAAGTCTGCCTCTGTCATATAATGTTTCATGAAGTGCGGTAATCTTTCCATTAGCGTATTTTGAGAGTAAACGTATATATACAAAAAAGCCCCACGCATTTGAGCATCGTTGAGAGGCTTGGTGGGAACTGACGATGCAAAGATACGAATAATCATTGATAATACAAACTTTTTAGCAGGAAAAAGCACGATAAAGTGGAATTCTTTGACACATTTATATTTAATAATGTTAAATCAGGGCTTAAAATCATACTTTACCAGCCAAACAAAGTGGTTTTCAAGGTAAAAGTGTTACCTTTTTAATGTCTATACCCATACCGGAAGCCCCGATGCAGGCATTTCGTAACAGGGTCAAAGACGTTATCCAAGATTTTAAGACGATTGGTTGCAAGCCAAAGTAATATAATGATAGCCACGCTTTCGACCTGTGCGCAATTGGAACGTGATAATATCTCATTCCGATTGCAATCAGGAAGGAAGCGGTATATAGAGAAAGGTGGAAAACTCGGACGCAAGATAGGCTCTGTAAAAACGGAAGAACAGATGAAAGCCGAATATAGGGAAGTAATAAGTCTGCTCCGCAAGGGGTATTCCATTCGGGATGTGGTAAAGTTGAGTGGTAAAGGGGTAAGTACCGTACAACGAGTGAAGCGATTAATAAAAGTGCAATCACCGCAATAATACTATTGATTTTACGTTCTTTTCAAAGAAAGGGGTTGTGCAATAGTGGCTTAAAGGCTAAAAGCACTACCTTTGTACGCAATATAACAACAATACGTTTAAGGTCACAATTTGTGATCTCAAAAATAAAGATAGAAATATGGCAAACATAACGGAAAAGACAGAAAACGGCGAACTGGTCACAAATCGTGACCAGTTGGTTGTCATGGATAATATAGAGTCTCTAATAAAAGTGATTAGAGGACAACAGAGGTATGAGAGGGAATATAGCAACATCGTGGAAAAGCCAAATACCCTCTACCACCCCCAATGGTACTAATTTTTATAAAATAAACGGATTTCAGGTATTTAATGAAAACGGCACTAAAAAATAACAGTTGGATAACGACTATAGCGTTTGCTTTGATTGAATTTCCAATAATAATCTTTCTATCTTATTTTTCATTAGGAAGTAAAGACGATATTATGGAAATATATCATAGCGATCCTTCTCGTATCATTTTCATTAGAGGATGTATTTCGTTTGTTATAACTTCATTCGTAATGTCTTTAATAATGTTGCTTTATGTAATTATAAAAAGAATACTATTGAATGTTAGGGTTACCCGTAAGAAGATTTTTATTTCTTTGGGGCTTAATTTTGTTATTATAAGTGTTGAGATTATTGGAATATTGACATACAAATTGATGACAAGAGGATATATCTGATAGACAACATTTAAACTTTACATAAAGAATCCAAAATGAAGAGGTTTGTAATTATATTTATATCTTTAATAATTGGATATGCGCTATATTGGTGCATATCTGATTATAATTATAGATATAATAAAATAAATAGTATCGTAGGAATTTATAAATTAGATTTTAATCATACTGATTCTGAAATTTATAAGGATTCTATTGAAAAATATAATAATTTAAGATTAATATTTAATTCTGATATGACATTTTCCTTATCATTTTCCGTATCATTTATGGCTGATACTGTAGGAACATGGAAGGTTGGAGGAATGGATGAATGGAATGAAATTGTCTATCATAATGGCATTATAGATCAATTGGGGGAATTTGACGATGGGGATACGATTATATATATAAATTCCCCAACTCCGCAAAAAACTTACAAGAAACCGACACTAATAGACAAGGTTTTCTTTGTGAGAATAAAGTAATTTTTTAAAACTCGTTCTCCGATTTTATCAAGCGTTTATGTAGATAATCCATGTGTCAATAAAAAACAAGGACATTTTAATGGTATTAAACAAGCGTTTCTGATACAGCGTTAAGCCAATCAGATTATTTCTATTATGTGTTCAGTCGCATATATAGAGAGATGCGACTGAACACATAATAGAATCACTTGAGCTAAAAACAGTTGAATATGATAATGTATTAAACTTCGCATTATGAAAAAAAAATTATTATAGCAACTCTTATAATTTGCGTTGTGTTTTGTATGTTGTTATCAGACAAAGAATACCGAAATTACAAGATAACGAACATTACACTTTCTGAGATTGTTATCAAAGATTCTCTTTTGAATTTGAGAAAGGGAAATAGATATTTCCTATTAGAATTCATGGTAGACTATTGCAATAGTTCTTTAACTTTTATGGGAGGAGGTATAGAACCTGGTTTGAATGGTACAATTGAGTCAATTAAATCTATAAAAATAATAGATTCCAATGGCAATGATATATCCTCGTTGTTTCATAATCTTACAATTGAGGACAATGATTTATGGCTCGACGATTACTTAGTTTTTTCTAAAAATTATAATATTGATTCTTTGGTAAATAGCATAAATCATCGAGATAGAAATGAAATTGGACAAAGAATTACTATTCCACGCTTATTCGTGATTGATTCTACTTCTGTAATCCCAGACTCTATTATTCTAAATTTTGGAACACATTCTATCATTAGTAATGTCAAATATAAAAAAAGTAAGCCTTTTGTTTTAAGTACAAGTGATAGATAGAAATATAAAACTACGTCACAATATTAGACGCACCTTTGGCGGAAAAGCATGTATGACTTGAACATGCGTGTCGCCCAATAGTCCCTGCTTGGTGAGACAATGGAAAAACATTGATAGACATATTATTGTGCGTTTTCTGATTAATACTGCAATTCAATATAATAAATTCAATAGCCAGTCGTTCTTTAGTTATAACATAAAAGCAAAACAATATGAACTATATTTGTCT
>OLGA01001356.1_pt1 | contig 19378 bp, 19 predicted proteins | sample 1604881 | NCBI WGS metagenome assembly OLGA01 (sample SAMEA3888896, study PRJEB22519) | human gut metagenome | biome: human gut; feature: human-associated habitat; material: faeces | place: Denmark | collected 2009 | reverse complement strand
AGTCCATGACCAGCTACGGCGTGTTCGTGGACATCGGCGGCGTGGACGGCATGGTCCACATCTCCGAGCTGTCCTGGAGCCGCATCAAGAACCCCGCCGAGATCTGCAAGGTTGGCGACACCATGGATGTGTACGTCATCTCCTTCGACCCCGAGAAGCACAAGATCTCCCTGGGCGCCAAGGACCACAGCGTGGATCCCTGGCAGGTGTTTATGAACAAGTACGGCGTGGGCGACACCGCTGAGGTTCGTATCGTTAAGCTGATGCCCTTCGGCGCTTTCGCTGAGGTGGTTCCCGGTGTGGACGGCCTGATCCACATTTCTCAGATCGCTGACCGCCGCATTGAGAAGCCTGAGGACGTTCTCTCCGAGGGTCAGACCGTTGAGGCCAAGATCACTGCCATCGACGAGGAGAAGCAGAAGATCTCCCTGTCCATCCGCGCTCTGCTGGCTCCCGCCGCTGACGAGGAGGACGCTCCTGTTGAGGAGTAATTTCAACTGAAAGAAGGAGCAGACCGAACGGTCTGCTCCTTTTTTGCCGTTCCGCATCGCTGTTGCGTTCTCAATTGCTTCAAAGCCTGTGGCTGCAAGGGGTTGAGGTGCGGCGAGAACAGGAGAGAGCGAGCGTATTTTGTTATGAGTGAACGTGCTAATTGGTGCGTGATTTGAATTATTGTGATTTTTTTCACGTTTTGCTTGCATTGCCGGACCGAATATGATAAGATTTTAACGATACAAGGAAAACTTTGCGGATACGCAGAATAAATATGGAGGTAAGAGACGATGAATGTTCAGGAACTGTATCAGCAGAAGCTGACTACCGCTGAGGAAGCGGTGAAGATTGTCAAGTCCGGTGACTGGGTGGATTACGGTTGGTGCTGCAATCAGCCTGTCGCTCTGGACAAGGCTCTGGCTGCCCGGAAGGACGAACTGTTTGACGTGAAGATCCACGGCGGCGTGACCATGTGGATGCCCGAGGTGTGCAAGGCGGATGACGCCGGTGACCACTTCACCTGGAACTCCTGGCACTGCAGCGGCATGGACCGCAAGATCATCGGCAAGGGCATGGGCTATTTCGGCCCCATGCGCTATTCTGAGCTGCCCCGTTTCTATCGGGACGGCAACGCCACCACGGATGTAGCTATGATCCAGGTGACTCCCATGGACGCCCACGGCAACTTCAGCTTCGCTGTTTCTGCTTCCCACATTGGCGATATGCTGGAGCACGCCAAGAAGATCATCGTGGAAGTCAACCAGAATATGCCTTGGGTCTACGGCCTGACCGGCACTGAGATCAACATCCGCGATGTTGACATGGTCGTGGAAGGCGAGAACCCCGCCGTGGCCGCTATGGGCGCCGGCGCTCCTCCCACCGATGTGGACCGCAAGGTTGCCGAGATGATCGTGAAGGAGATCCCCAACGGCGCCTGCCTGCAGCTGGGTATCGGCGGTATGCCCAATACCGTTGGCTCCCTGATCGCAGAGTCCGACCTGAAGGATCTGGGCGTGCACACCGAGATGTATGTGGACGCTTTCGTGGATATTGCCAAGGCTGGCAAGATCACCGGCCGCAACAAGAACGTGGACAGAGGCCGTCAGGTCTATGCCTTTGCTGCCGGCACCCAGAAGCTGTATGACTACATCAAGGAGAACCCCGATGTGATGGCCGCACCTGTGGATTACACCAACGATGTTCAGGTCATCGCCAAGTTGGATAACTTTATCTCCATCAACAATGCCGTGGATATGGACCTCTTCGGTCAGGTCAACGCCGAGTCTGCCGGCATCAAGCACATTTCCGGCACCGGCGGCCAGCTGGACTTCGTGATGGGCGCTTACCTCTCCAAGGGCGGCAAGAGCTTCATCTGCATGTCCTCCACCATGACGGCCAAGGACGGTACCGTGAAGAGCCGGATCGTTCCCACCCTGACCAACGGCTCCATCGTCACCGACCCCCGCTCCAGTATCCACTATATCGTCACCGAATACGGCATGGTGAACCTGAAGGGACTCAGCACCTGGGAGCGGGCGGAAGCATTGATCGGCATTGCACATCCGCAGTTCCGGGAGGAGCTGATCCAGTCCGCCGAGCAGATGCACATCTGGCGGAAATCCAACAAGCGCTGATTCCATAGTACATACTTGCGTATCAGACTGCGAAAGCGCGGAGACAGTTGTCTCCGCGCTTTCCTGCTGTTTCGCTCCTGCTGATAAAAAATTATTATTATCATCATAGACATAAGATGTATTGGTTAAATGTTGCGGTGAGACTGTCAAAAAACCGTTAAAAGTATAGACCATTCAAATTCGGCAATTTGCCAAAATATGACAATTTCTTTTTGTAAAAACTGCAAAAATATGTCTGTTTGCGGAAACAGACCTTGAAAAGACCTTCACACGGTGATATGATAACTAAGCTTTCGAGGTATGATGTCTTGTGGCAAAGTATCGAAAAGCACAGCAAAATCGAAGGGAGAAAAAAGCATGAAAAAGAAAATCCTCGCACTCTTGCTGGCAGCAGCGGCAACCGTGTCTCTGCTCAGCGGCTGTGGCGCTGATTCCGGCGTCATGGACACGGCCAACGCCAACGCAGTGGCCGGCGGCAACAGTGACCTGCCCGTGATTACCTGGAAGATGGGTTCCACCTGGGGTGCCGGCAACGTCCACTTCACCGTGGATCAGCGCTTCAGTGAGATCCTCAGTCAGCTCACCGGCGGCCGCTTCACTGTAACCAACTATTCCGAAGGCGAGCTTTGCTCCGCCAGCCAGCTGTTCGACTATGTCAGCCAGGGCACCATCCAGTGCGGCGGCGACTGGGGCGGCTACTGGTCCGGTAAGGACACCGCGTTCGAGCTGCTGTCCACCATTATGGATGACTTCACCGCGCTGGACTACTACACCTGGATCTATGAGGCCGGCGGTCTGGACTGCTACAAGGAAATGTACGGCCAGTACAACATGAACTATTTCCCGCTGGTCACCAACCCCTCTGAGTCCGGCATCCGTTCCGTAAAGCCCATCACCTCCATTGCCGATATGCAGAAGATGAAGATCCGTCTGGGCGGTGTGATGGCTGGTAAGGCTGCTCAGAAGCTGGGCATCAACATCACCACCGTGGCTGCTTCCGAACTGTATGAGTCCCTGCAGCGCGGCGTTATCGACGGCGGCGAGTTCTCCGGCCCCAAGGCTGATGACTCCCTGAAGCTGCAGGAGGTCGCTCCTTACTGGTGCGCACCTGCCTGGTATCAGTCTGCCGGCGTCAACGGCGTCATGGTGAACATGGACGCATGGAACGAGCTGCCTGAGGAGTATCAGACTGCTTTCGAGACGGCTGCCCGCCTTTGCTGCGGCGAACAGCTCTCCCGCTACATCTACAACGATATGACCGTCACCAACAAGATGATCGACGAGGAGGGCATTACGGTTACCCACCTCAACGATGAGGATATGGCGAAGATCCGTGAGACCTGCCTCCAGACCTATGCGGAGGAGTGCGAGATCAACCCCAACTTCAAGATGGTCTATGACTCCATGCAGGCTTATCGTGAGACTGCCAACAACTACCGCGACTGGACCGGCGACTATGGCTTCGGCTTCAACCGGGCCGAAGGTTAAGCAGCCCTTTCCTTATACGAAATTCTGAACTATAAGAGAAAGAGGTGCTGAAATGAAAGTAATCAAAGGGATCTGCAACGGCATTGACAAGTTCAACGATATTCTTGGCCGTGTATTTTCCGTTCTGGTGCTGGGCATCCTCGGCGTCATTCTCTGTGAGGTCGTTCTGCGGCGTATTTTCAACCGTCCCCAGATCTGGACCCAGGATCTGACCGTGATGCTCTTCGCCTGCTACATCATCCTGATTTGCGCTTACGGCTTCCAGAAGAAGGCCTTTGTGGCAGTGGACGTTGTTTTTGCCATGCTGCCTCAGATGGCGCAGCATATCCTGCATATCATTACGTATCTGATTTTCCTGGTGCCCTTCGTGGTGAGCCTGCTGCCCAGCGGCTGGAGCTTCTTCCTGCGGGCCTACACCACCCATGAGCAGACCTACTCCGTGTGGGCTGCGCCTACATGGCCGGTGAAGCTGTGCCTGTTTATCGGTCTGGCTCTGCTGGCGATCCAGTCTGTCTCTGAGATCCTTAAGCAGGTCCAGGCGATCGTGGAGCTGGCGCAGGGCAAGAAAAATCTTCCTGCTGACGGAAAGGAGGCCCAGTAATGGCGGCAATTATGCAACAACTTCAGGCGTGGGTCTCCGCGTCCGGCATTCTCGCTGATAAGATGGCGGTCATCATGATCATCGCCCTGTTCGGCCTGATGGTAGTCGGTCTGGTGCTGGGTCAGGAGCTGGCTTTCGTTCTGGGCGGCGCCGGTGTCATCATCGGCTGGCTGGCTTGGGGCGGCCCCGGCGTTACCATCGCCATGACCAAAATTTACGACCAGATGCAGAGCTACTCCATGGTGGCAATCCCCATGTTCGTGCTGATGGCAAACTTCCTGACCCATTCCAAGGTGGCAGATGGCCTGTTTGAGTCCATCCGTTACCTTCTTGGCCCCCTGAAGGGCGGTCTGGGTCTGGCCGTCATTCTGGTTTCCACCGTGTTCGCCGCCACCACCGGTATCGTGGGCGCATCCGTGGTCACCATGGGTATGCTGTCCCTGCCCGTGCTGCTTCGCAGCGGCTACAAGCCCTCTCTGGCCTGCGGCATGGTGTGCGCCGGCGGTTCTCTGGGTATTCTGATCCCGCCCTCCATCATGCTGGTGTCCATGGGCAGCTATGCTGAGGTTTCTGTCGGCAAGATCTTCTTTGCCGCCATTACCCCCGGTCTGATGCTTTCCCTGTGCTACATCATCTACCTGATGGTGGTCTGCCGCATCCATCCAGATTGGGGTCCGGCCATGAGTGCTGAGGAACTGGCTGAGATGCCTCTGAAGAAGCGCATCAGCGGTTCCCTCATCAACCTGATCCCGCCCCTGATCCTGATCTTCGCCGTGCTGGGTTCCATCTTCGGCGGTATTGCCACCCCCACGGAGGCTGCCGGCATGGGCGCCATTTTCGCCCTGATTCTGGCCATCTTCTACAAGCAGTTCAGCTGGGAAATGATGAAAGAGTCCCTCATTGATACCGCAAAGACCACCGCCATGGTGTTCATCATCCTGTTCGGCGCTGCGGCTTTCACCGGCGTATTCATGTCTCTGGACGGCGACCAGATCATCGCTGACTGGGTGCTGGGCATGGGCATCGGCAAGTGGGGCGCTTTCGCTATCATGTGCGTCATCGTGTTCATCCTCGGTATGTTTATCGACTGGCTGGGCATCGTGATGATCGTGTTCCCCATCTTCCTGCCCATCATGGATCAGTTCGGTTTCGACCGGCTGTGGCTGGTGGCCGTTATCGCCACGCTGTTGCAGACCTGCTTCATGACCCCGCCTTTCGGCTTTGCCCTGTTCTATGTCAAGGGTATCCTGCCGGGCGACATCAAGATCCAGGAAGTGTACAAGGGCGTTATCCCCTTCATCATTATCATCTGCATCGTCACCGTTCTGTGCGCGGTGTTCCCGCCGCTGGTGACCTGGCTGCCCAGCTTGCTGGCTGCCTGATTGCACGCAAAAAACTCCGAAGGATTCATCCTTCGGAGTTTTTTCTGCTCATACGCTGTAAAAAGGAAGGAATGCTCACTGAGCATTCCTTCCTTTGCCGATTCAGTCGCCAACGCCGGTATGAATGACCTTGCCGATGTTCCAAAGGTGTGCAGCTTGCTGCGCTGCGGCCAGCCGTTCTTCCGGCGTGTTGTAGCTGACGTGGGCCGTCTGTGCGCCGCAGTCCAGACAGGATACGTAAACGCACCAGCCTGCTTCATCCTCCATGGTGCCGATGCCGCGGCAGATGGGGCAGTCTTCCAACTCAATTTCGTGTATCTGATCCACGGTAAAATCTCCTTTGCTTTCATGCCTGTAATAGCATAAAGTATATCACATTGTCTGCAAAAGAGCAACTGCAACCGCGCTGTTTGCGGATTATTTGCTGTCAAAGCCCGGATTGAGGAAATAGACGTTTTTCTGATCCAGCCGTTCCTTCGCCAGCCGAAGACCTTCGCCAAATCTCTGGAAGTGGACCACCTCCCGTTCCCGGAGGAACTTGATGGCGTCGCTGACATCCGGATCATCGGAAAGACGCAGAATATTGTCATAGGTCACGCGGGCCTTCTGTTCTGCTGCGATCGCGTAAGGACAACATTCCAGAGCCGAAGAATGATGCAATGTGAGAATTTTTTGACGCTGCATTTTGCGGGGGCAGATGTGAGCAGATTCGCTGCATCATTTCGTTGAGTCCAACAGCATTTTCTTCAAGGTTTTCATGGCAATACTTTGCGGATGGGATGTATCTTCAACCAGAGTGACAGAGCGTTTCGGAACCGGCTCTGCCAGATGGATCTGCGTCACATGACCCTCTGCAATGGCGGGAGACGCCATGGGTTCCGGATAAAATCCGATGCCAAGATTGTGCTGCACCATGGGCAGGACCTGATCCATGGTGGCGGCCTCCATATCCACATGAAAGGTGAGGTCATGCTTAAAAAACAGCTTCTGATAAAAAGAAAAAGTGCTGGTTCCTGTTCCGAGGCAGACGAAGGGACAACTCTCTACATCCTGAAGTCGTCTCATTTCTGCGGAAAGCTGGTAAAAATCGGAACCGCAGAGAAGAATTTCCCGAAAAGAGAGCAGTGTGGTCTCGTGCAGCGGTTCCTTTACCTGAAAAGGCGTTGTGACCACAGCACAGTCTACCTGTCCGTGCAGCAGGGCTTCTACGGCCCGTGGGGTGGAGTCGTTGGTAATGCGGAGATGAACGCCGGGATAGGCGCGGTGAAAAGCGGCAAGCCGATCCAGCAGGAACAGGTGCAGGGCGGTTTCGCTGGCGGCAATGGAGATGCTGCCGGTTTTTAGACTGCAATCCTCGCGGATCTCATTCTCTCCCAGACGCAACTGCTCAAATGCGACGGCTGCCCGGCCGTAAAGCCGCACTCCTTCCGGCGTCAGGGAAATGCCGCGGTTGGTGCGGATGAAGAGCTTACAGCCCAGATCCTGTTCCAGATTGTTCATGCAGCGGGTGATATTGGGCTGGTTATTGCCCAATACCTCCGCAGCCCGTGTAAAGCTTTTGTGTTGGGCGACGTAGTAAAAAATGCGGTAATAATCGTAAGGTACTGCCAAAATCTTCACCTCTTTGTCATACTATTAAGATATAGTTAATATATTAAATATACTCTTTACATCTTGCTGCCATGACAGTATAATACAGCCGTCCTTGGAAAGCAATGAATTTTTAGAACGAATGATAACAGAATCCATCGATCCGGTTTCAGCGGGCGCGGCCTGCGACGCCTGTTTTCCAACGCAGAAAGAAAGCTGGTTTTTACATGAAAAAGCATAGGAAATTTTTGATTCTCTGGGTCCTGCTGGTTGCCGTTCTGTTTGCGGGCAGCCTGCTGACCGCTTCACCGGGAAAGACGGAAACCATCCAGACTGCCATGCGGGACGCTGTTCTGCATGAGGACAACCAGATCAGCCTGTTGGGGTGGAAAAACGTGAATCCGGGCCTGATTTCGGCCATGACGGTTTCGGCTGTCCTGCTGATTGCGGCGGCGTGCATCCGCATCTTCGTCATCCCCCGCTTTCAGATGGTTCCCGGCAGGTTTCAGATGCTGCTGGAACAGGCGGTCAGTATGTTTGACGGCATGGCAAAGACCAGCAGCCCCCAGCGCAACGGATTTCTGGGGGCGTACATCTTCGGAGCAGGGGCTTACATCTTTGTGGGCACGCTGTTTGAACTGTTCGGATTTCAGGCGGTTACCACGGTGGGACGCTCCGTGACGCTTCCGGCCCCGCTGTCGGATGTGAACGGCGCCATTGCATTGGGATGTCTTTCCTATTTGGTGATTTTGTCCGGCGGTATTGCCGGGAACGGCGTCAAGGGGATTGGGCGCACCTTAAAAGAGTTTTCTCTGCCCATCTCCATGAGCTTCCGTCTGTTTGGCGCTTTGCTCAGCGGCCTGCTGGTAACGGAGCTGGTTTACTACTATATTCAGCTCAGCTATGTGCTGCCGGTTCTGGTGGGCATTCTGTTCACTCTGCTCCACGCCCTGATTCAAGCTTATGTGCTGACGATGCTGACAGCCCTGTTTTACGGCGAGGTATCCCAGCGTTCGGAGCCTGCATCCGGCCAAAAGCAGCGCACGGTTTAAGACGGCGCACCGCTGCGGAGCATTCATTCATCAATTTATCGATCATTGATCGAACAATCATTTGGAGGTAATCAAAATGAAACGGTTCAATAAGAGAATTCCTGCTTTTCTGATGGTCATGCTGGTCGTACTGGCACTGACCGTTCCTGCGCTGGCTGCTTCTGCAAGCGATGCCGCGCCCACGGCGGCGACTACAGAAACGGAACAGACACAGCAGGACAACGCTGCTGGCTCCAAGTCTCTGGCCGCCGGTATTGCCATCGGCCTTGCCGCTGCCGGCGGCGCAATCGCCATGGGCGTTGCCGTCAGCAAGGCTGCGGAGGGGATCGCGCGCCAGCCGGAGGCGGAAAGCAAGATCCGCACTACGTTGATGCTGGGGCTGGTTTTCATTGAGACGGCAATCATTTACGCGTTGTTGGTGGTCATTCTGATTATCTTCGTGCTGTAAGGCGGGTGGGAAACCATGAATATCCCTTTGAATATTGACTGGCAGCAGATTCTGCTGCATCTGCTGAATTTTGTAATTCTGGCAGGCGGTTTGTATCTGCTGCTCTATCAGCCCGTAAAAGCGTTTATGGAAAAACGCCAGTCCTTTTATCGGGAACAGGATGCTCAGGCGGCGAAGCTGCTGGCAGACGCAAAACAGGCTGCGGCAGAGGCCCAGCGGAAGATGAAGGACGCCGATGCCGCGGCAGCAGAGAAAATGGCGCAGATGCAGCGGGCGGCGGACGCGTCCGTTCAGAAGCAGCTGTCCGAGGCGCATACACAGGCGGATCAGATTCTGGCCGATGCCCACGCTGCGGCCCAGAGAGAGCATGACAAACTGCTGGCCGACGCCCAGAAGGAACTACAGGATCTGGCTGTGACGGCCACGGAAAAGCTGGTGCTTCAATCCGGCGGAGACGCCTTCGACCAGTTCTTGAATCAGGCGGAGAGGGGGGAACCCCATGCGTGAGCGTATTCAAAAAGCCGTTCTGCACAGTGCGGTGGAACCCACTGAAGCACAAAAAAAACGTTTTGAAGCGTTTTTGAGGAAAAAGTACGGGCAGGCGGTTCTCCTCCAATGGGAACAGGACGCTGCGCTGGAAAACGGCTTCCGGCTGGAGGTTGGCGCAGACCTGTATGACTGGAGTTTGGAAGGGCGTCTGCGCCAGTTCCGGGAACAGCTGGAACAGCTGAAGCCCGCCGGAATGTCCGTGATTCCGCTGATGCGGGAGGCTGTCCGAAACTGGCAGCCGGAGGTGACGCCGGAAGAGGTGGGCAGCGTCCTGACTGTGGGCGATGAGATCGCCACCGTCAGCGGGCTGGAAAACGCGGCTTACGGCGAGATTTTGCAGTTTGCTTCCGGCGTCAAGGGCATGGTGCAGGATCTTCGCCCTGACCGTGTGGGCTGCGTCCTGTTCGGAGACAGCGAAAGCATTGAAGAAGGCAGCATAGTCCGCCGCACAGGAAAAACCGCAGGCATTCCGGTTGGCGGCGGTTTTCTCGGCCGTGTGGTAGACGCCCTGGGTACTCCCATTGACGGGCAGGGCGATATCCCGGCGGAGGACTATCTGCCCATTGAGTCTCCGGCTCCCGGCATTATTGACCGCCAGCCGGTAAACCGCCCCATGGAAACAGGTCTGCTGGCCATCGATTCCATGTTCCCCATCGGCCGGGGACAGCGGGAGCTGATCATCGGCGACCGTCAGACCGGCAAGACCGCCATTGCGCTGGATACGATCCTGAACCAGAAGGGCAAGGATGTGGTTTGTATCTATGTGGCCATCGGGCAGAAATCCAGTTCAGTGACGCAGCTGGTGGAAAACCTGAAGCACCGGGGCGCTATGGACTATACCATTGTGGTGAATGCCCCAGCCAGTGCGTCAGCGTCCCTGCAATATATTGCGCCCTATGCGGGAACCGCTCTGGGCGAGTATTTTATGCGGAAAGGCAGGGACGTCCTCATCGTCTATGACGATCTTTCCAAGCACGCGGTGGCGTATCGGACGCTGAGCCTGCTGCTGGAACGTTCTCCCGGCCGGGAGGCGTACCCCGGCGATGTATTCTATCTTCATTCCCGCCTGCTGGAGCGCTCGGCGCACCTCTCCGACGAACTGGGCGGCGGCAGTATGACGGCACTGCCCATTGTAGAAACGCAGGCAGGCGATGTGTCTGCTTACATCCCGACCAATATCATCTCCATTACCGACGGTCAGATCTTTCTGGAAAGCAATCTGTTCTTCTCAGGACAGCGTCCCGCTGTCAATGTGGGATTGTCCGTGTCCCGTGTGGGCGGCGATGCCCAGACCAAAGCCATGAAAAAGGCCGCAGGCGCTCTGCGGCTGGATCTGGCCCAGTATCGGGAGATGGAGGTATTTACCCAGTTTTCCAGCGATCTGGATGAGACAACCAAGCGCCAGCTGGTGTATGGTCAGGGCCTGATGCGCCTGCTGCGCCAGCCACAGTATCATCCTTACGCCCAGCACCAGCAGGTCATCTTGCTGACAGCCGCTCTGCATCATGTGATGCAGCCGGTTCCACTGGCTGAGATGGACGATTTCCGTGGTCAGTTGCTGCGATTTGTGGAAACGCAGAACCCGGCGCTGTGCCGCCGGATTGATGAGAGCGGTCAGATGAGCGAGGACGATCAGAAAACGCTTTTGCAGCTGTCGAAGGAGTTCCTGACGCAGTATCAGGCTGCGGAAAAGAGCGGTGAGTGAGATGGCAAATACCCGCGAGATCAAAAATCGGATTGAGAGCGTGCAGCAGACCCGGAAAATCACCAATGCCATGTATCTGATCGCCTCCACAAAGCTGCGGAAGGCCCGGAACGATCTGGCGGATACCCGCCCGTATTTTGACGCGCTGCGGGGGGAGATCAAACGGATCTTCCGCACGGCGGGGGATGTGGACAGTCTGTATTTTTACCCGCCGGATAATAACACACCGCTGGAAGGCACTTACGGATGCCTTGTCATTACGGCGGATAAGGGATTGGCTGGCGCATATAACCAGAATGTCATCAAAGAGGCGCAGAAGCTCCTCGCCCAGCACCCGGACACAAAATTATATGTGGTGGGGGAGTATGGCCGCCGCTTTTTTGACCAGCACCATATTCCCATTCAGCACAGCTTTCTTTATACCGCGCAGAACCCAACGCTGGATCGTGCGCGGGAGATCAGCGCTCTGCTGCTGGACGGATTTCAAAAAGGCGCTCTGAAAGAGATTTTTGTGGTTTATACGGATATGGAGAGCAGCCTGCTCTCCGAAGCGAAGTCTACCCGTCTGCTGCCGTTTCATCGGACGCATTTTGCACCGCCAGCCAAGGAAAAGGCCGTACAGGAGCCATTTGAGTTTTACCCGTCCGTGGGAGCGGTTTTGAACAACATGATCCCCAGCTATGTTTCCGGCTTCATTTACAGCGCTTTGCTGGACAGCTTCTGCAGTGAGCAGAACGCCCGCATGACCGCCATGGACGCCGCCAATCAGAACGCGGAAGAACTGCTGGCCAGTTTGAAGCTGCAATACAACCGGGTGCGGCAGGCGGCCATCACACAGGAGATCACAGAGATTTCCGCAGGTGCAGCAGCACAGCGCCAGAGCTTTGGGAAAGAGGAATGACAGTATGAAAATTGGAGCAATCACACAGGTATCCGGCCCTGTGGTGGATGTTGAGTTTGAAGGCGGACACCTGCCCAGAATCAGGGAAGCGCTGTCCGTGGAGCTGAACGGACAGGCGCGGGTCATGGAAGTGGCCCAGCATATGGGTGGAAACATTGTCCGCTGCATCATGCTGGCCGGCAGTGAGGGGCTTGCACGGGGCATGAAGGTATCCGCGCCGGGGAAAACCATAGAGGTTCCTGTGGGGGAAGCGACGCTGGGGCGGATGTTCAACGTGCTGGGACAGCCCATTGACGGCGGAAAGCCGGTTCCCGCCGAGGTACCCCGCAGGAGCATCTACCGGGAACCGCCCTCCTTTGAGGAGCAAAGCCCTGCGGTAGAAATTCTGGAAACCGGCATCAAAGTGATCGATCTGCTGGAGCCGTATCCAAAGGGCGGAAAAATCGGCCTGTTCGGCGGAGCAGGTGTGGGCAAAACGGTTCTGATTCAGGAACTGATCCACAATGTGGCCACAGAGCATAACGGCTACTCTATTTTTACCGGCGTAGGCGAACGCAGCCGGGAAGGCAACGACCTCTGGCATGAGATGCGGGAGAGCGGGGTAGCCGATAAAACGGCGCTGGTGTTCGGTCAGATGAATGAATCCCCCGGCGTCCGGATGCGCGTGGCGCTGTCCGGCCTGACCATGGCAGAGCATTTCCGGGATGTGGAACACAAGGACGTGCTGCTGTTCATCGACAATATTTTCCGATTTGTACAGGCAGGCAGCGAGGTTTCCACCCTGCGGGGCAGAATGCCTTCCGCCGTGGGCTATCAGCCCACCCTTGCCAATGAGATGGGGCAGCTGCAGGAGCGCATCACCTCTACCAAAGACGGCTCCGTGACCTCTGTTCAGGCCGTTTATGTTCCGGCAGACGATCTGACCGACCCTGCCACGGCAACGACCTTTGCCCACTTGGACGCCACAACCGTACTGAGCCGCAAAATCTCCGAACAGGGAATTTATCCTGCCGTAGATCCGCTGGAATCCTCCTCCCGGATTCTGGAGGCGGATATTGTGGGCGCTGAGCATTATCGGATTGCCAGAAAGGTGCAGGAAATTCTGCAAAAGTATCGGGAATTGCAGGATATTATTGCGATTCTGGGCATGGATGAGCTGAGCGATGAGGATCGGCAGACGGTGAACCGCGCCCGCCGCATCCAGCGTTTTCTGGCGCAGCCCACCCATGTGGCCGAAAAATTCACGGGGATTCCCGGCGTATATGTTCCCTTGAAAGAAACCCTTCGGGGCTTTGCGGCCATCGTGGACGGCGAAATGGATCAGTATCCGGAGGCGGCCTTCTATAATGTGGGAACACTGGATGATGTTGTTGCCAAAGCGAAGAAGCTGGAGGACGGTGAAAACGGATGACGCCCTTTCATGCACGGATTCTTGCCTCGGATACGTCGTTTTTTGATGGCAGCTGTGAATTCATGACGGTTCCATGCACAGACGGCGCCATGGGTATTCTGGCGCATCACAGCAATATGATTGCCGCTGTGGTGCCGGGGGAGCTGCGCTTTCAGCCGGCAGACGAACCGCTGCGGACTGCTGCGGTTTCCTCCGGGCTGGTTAAAATCGAAGATGGGGAAGTCCTGCTTCTGGTGGATACGGCGGAACGCCCGGAGGACATTGACGCCAATCGGGCAAGGCGGGCGGCAGATGCGGCAAAGGAGGAACTCCTGCAAAAGCACAGTATTCAGGAATACGGCCGCGCGCAGGCAAATCTGGCGCGAGCTATCAGCCGACTGCGGGTCAAGAAGCGCTGGCATGGTTCTAACTGAGACTGCCAGCTGAAATTCAAAGAAGTGGTGGATGGTGGGTCATTACAAACGGCACGGGCAGATGTCAGAATCTTTCCTGACGGCGGCCTTTATTATTCTCTCCGGCGGTTTGCAGGACGCCTATACGTATCTTTGCCGGGGCAAGGTATTTGCCAACGCACAGACTGGCAATATTGTCCTGTTCAGCGCATACCTGTTCGATGGCGAATGGGAACACTGCGTTCGGTATCTCATCCCGGTGCTGTCCTTCCTGTTGGGCATTTTTGCGGCGGAGTGCGTTCACCGGCATTTCAAATACATGGAAAAGGTGCATTGGCGGCAGCTCATTGTGCTGGCGGAAATCATCCTGCTTTTCGGAGTCGGCTTTCTGCCGCAGAGCGTCAACACCTTCGCCAATGCCATTGTGTCCTTTGTGTGCGCCATGCAGGTGCAGACCTTCCGTAAGGTTCGGGGCCACGCTTACGCCAGTACCATGTGCATTGGCAATATGCGGAGTGGCACTGAGGCGCTGTGCATCTATTTCCATACCCGCGACAGGGAGGTGCTGTACAAGGCGCTGACCTATTTTGGGGTGATCGGCCTGTTCGCCGTAGGCGCAGGGCTGGGGACCAGACTGACAGACTGTCTGGCAGAACGGGGGATCTGGATCTCCTGTGTCCTGCTGGCTGTCAGTTTCCTGATCATGTTCGTTCATGAGGAGAAATTATGAATCGCAGGGTTTAACAGAAAACGGACCGGTTCCTGCATATAAGACAGCGCGGCTGCCAATTCTGGCAGCCGTGCTGCTGTATCGGAACAGGTTTCTGTTATCTGTACATGGCCGCAGCAGCGCTGAGTTCTATAAGCTGACACCGGGACGATCTGAATCTTCCGGGCCGATTGGGATGCCCCGTCTGCTTCCGTAAAGCCCCGGATTTCACGGCACGGGAAAAATATGTCTGAATATGCGTTCGGGAGTTACCTGATCGGCTGCTTCTGACAGCGCCGCATCATGACCGCCACAAATACCGCCACTACCAGCTCTGTGATGGGCATGGTGAACCAGATGCCGCTCGCTCCGGCAATCACCGGAAGCAGGTAGATGAGAATGCCGCTGATGACAGCGCCGCGGCTCACGGACACGACAAAGGCGGTGGAGGGCTTCATCATGGCCTGAAAGTAGTAGGTGGAGAAGATGCTGAAGGGCAGCAGCAGGAACGAAATACCGTACCGGCGGATGATACCGGGGGCGATGCTCAGGATGCTGTCTGTGGGCGTTATGAAGATGCGGACGAATCCATTGGGAACCAGTTCTGCTGCCAGCGTCCAGACTACGCCAAACACCGCCGCCGAACAGCACCGATTTGGTGGCCAGTGCGGGGTCGCCGTCGTTGTGTAGAAACGCCGACATCAGCTGTGTGAACAGGAAACTGAGGACGACAAACTTAATGGGGAACAGATACTCCCGCGCCAGCGGCAGCAGGGTCTCCTCCGCGCCGAAGAGCGTCAGAAACTGCCGGTCAAAGAAGATGACGGCCACCCAAGTCAGAGCGGCCAGAATGACCGTCCCAATGACAGCCGCCGAAAAGTATTCGTTGGATTTCTTTTCGTTGCCGGCTGCTTGGCCCCGCATGGTACTGAAAAGGACACTGCCGCCGATGCCGGTCAGCAGGCCCAGACTGTAAATGATGTTCCAGACCGGGGCGACTACGGCCAGCGCCGCCGTCTTGTCCGTCGGCCCCTGATACTGCCCCACCATGGCGGCGTCTACTACGCCGTAGATGGACGAGATCAGGACGCTGCCAAAGGCGGCGAGGTATTTGAAGTAGATCGGTCGGATTTGATCCGTCAGGAGATTGCCCGCGAGGACTGCTTGGCGGGATCGATATGCAGAGTACAAAAAGGGCTGGATAAGTACAGGCGTCTCAGCCTGTTGCCTTATCCAGCCCATCATTTCCAGCGAATGATTTGCCCTCCGAGCAAGCAGAGCGTATGATAGCGGCTTTTGCAGCAAAAGCCAAGACCGCTTATGGGAGAAACAACGCTTCGGATCAGAAATTCCAGTGAATTTCAATGGGGACATCCTGTGTGCCGGGGATTCGCTTGCCGACCGTGATATAGTCGATGAGGATCTCCACCATTTCACGGGTCAGGTGTTCCACATGGGTATAGCGCTGAACGATCTCCTTTCGTTGATCTCCGGAGAGCGTCCGGCTTTCCAGATCCTCTATATGGCGTTCTGTATCCCTGATCTGCAATTCCATACGCTCCCGCTCTGCGGAGAAGTCCGCAGACATGGACAGGTAGTCCGTTTCAGTGACAAGGCCTTTTACTTTATCTGTATAGAGAATACGCAGATATGCGCGGTTATCCGCCAGCTGTTTTGTGAGCTTCGCTTTGACATTCAGCCAATACGCTCTCTGCTGTTCCAGATTCTGGTTCAACGCAACGCTTCGTTCCAATTCGTCCTGATCCAGATAGCGCTGCGAGAGAGCGTTCAATTCCTGAACAACGATTTTTTCCAACTGATCCACCGCAATAAAGGAACCGATGCAGGCGTCCTTTGCCACGTGCCGGCTGGAGCATTGCAGATAGTGCTTCCCGCGATTTTTAGAGGAGCGCATGGTATAACCGCAGTTGGCGCAGCGGACTTTCCGGGCAAACAGCCCGACCGTTCCCACCGTGAAGGGCTTTGCACGGGAAGTAATGAGTGCCTGCACCCGCTCCCACAGATCGCGGTCAATAATTGCCTCATGGGTATGCTCCACACGATACCATTCCTCCTGCGGGCGCGGCTTATTCTGCTTGGTTTTATAGGAAACGCTGCCATATTTACCCTGCACCATGTTGCCGATGTACATTTCGTTGGTCAGCATATCGGAGATCGCAGAATATTTCCATAGCGTGCTGTTTTTTCGTTTTGGCTGCTGATAACGCAGTCCATGCAGCCGCTTATATTCCGTGGGATTCGGTATGCCGCGGTCATTGAGCATCCGGGCGATGGCGGTTTTTCCGTATCCCTGCGAAAAAAGGGTGAATATTTCCCGCACGGTGGCAGCGGCTTCCGCATCAACGAGCAGATGTCCTTTTTGCTCAGGGTCTTTCTTATAGCCATAGAGTGCGAAGGCACCGATGTGAAAGCCGCTTTTCCGGCGGTTGGTCAGCACGGAACGGATATTTTCAGACATATCCTCCAGATACCATTCGTTGACCAGCCCGTTGATCTGGCGGGACTTCTTGTTGCCCCTGTTGGCTGTATCCGCGTTGTCAACCAGACTGACAAAGCGGATCCTCCAAAGAGGGAACAGCCCGTTGATGTACTTTTCCACCAGCTCCAATTCACGGGTAAACCGGGACTGACTTTTGCAGAGGATGATATCGAACCTGTGCGCTTTGGCGTCATTCAGCAGGCGGGTGAATTCCGGGCGGTTCCTATCGGAACCCGTGTAATTATCATCGCTGTAAATGTCATATACTTCCCACCCCTGCCGGATGGAATATTCCAGCAGCATGGCTTTCTGATTACGGATGCTGCCGCTGTCCTCCGTTTTATGCTTCTTGCTGTGATCTTCCTCTGACAGACGGCAGTAAATTGCAGCCTTTTCCATATTTGTCCGCCTCCTGTTCTGCTGCCAGAATAAACTTCCCCGCTTTCATCGCAGCTTATGTGCAATGGAAGCGGGGAAAGTTGGTTGGCTACGGCTATCTGGCGTGGGACAGGATCTCTTTGGAGCGTTCTAACTGTTCAATCACTTTGATCCATACGTCGGTATAAATTTGAACAGTGGTGTTGGGTTTGCCGTTTTTAAAAAAGTTTTTGCAGATGGAGTGGCGCATCGTTTCATTCCTCCCTGTGTGAGTGTATGCGTAAGCATCGCAGGGCAGAAGTACATTGTGCGGCTTCTCTGGAAAAAAGACTCTGCTCAGGACAGCAGAGTCTTCAGCGTGTCGAACAAGTTTTCGCGACGCGCCGCTGTAAGTTTTTCTGCACTTGACAAGTTCAGAAAAATTTAGGATTGAAATCGAAAGACAACTTTTCCGGGGTTCTTTCGCAACTGTTTTCCTTCCCGTCGCACAATATTTCCAAATCGATCGCCAGTTTCGCCTTTTTTTCGCCATAGATCAGGCGCTTTATTCCAGAATTTTTTTGATCTGCGACTGCACCTTGCTGGACAGACGCTCGTATTCCGCCGCTTCTTCCGCAGAAAGGGCGGACAGCCGGATGCGGGCACAGTCTGCCTGCGAAGCGTCCAGATCCCGCAGCACCGGCTGCGCGGCGGGAAGAAACGTGACTGCCAGCCGGGCGGGGGCCTTTTTCTGACGCTGCTCCGTCAGGCGGATCAGCCCTCTGACCGTCAGGCGCTGGAGGGACACGGACAGCGTTCTGCGGGAAAGGGCGGTCAGATCCATCAGCTCCCGGCGGGTGGGCTGGAAGTGCAGGCTTTGCAGAAACAGCAGCACTCTGGCGTCCTGCAGGGGCAGATCATGCTTCAGCGCGGCCGTTTCCAGATACCGTTCCAGGAGCTTCCGCTCCCGGAACGCGTCGTACAGAGGGCCGTCCTCCCGCAGAGTGTCCGGGGAAGCCTGTACCCGCTCCTCTCCCAGCTTCCGGGAGTTGGGCAGGGGCAGAGGCACAACGGAGCCGTCTTTGGCGGCGTCCAGCAGGAAACGGTAGACCTTCAGCCGGCACTTCTCGTATTCCTCCTCGTCCAGAACGGTTTTGAAGAAGCGCTGATAGTACTCAAACACCGTCAGCTTCATTTTTACCGTATTGCTGATGGTGAGATTCTGATTGGCCAGCGAGCCTTTGGTTTTCACATAGTAATAGATGGGAATGGGGAGAGCCTGAAAGGATGCGGCATAGCGGATATACTCCAGATTGAACATGAAGTCCTCGCACCAGCTGATCTCCGGGTCCATCCGCAGGTGGTGGGTTTCCACGATGGCCCGCCGGTAAAGCTTGTTCCAGAGAACGCCGTAGTAAAAATCCGCCGGATTTTCCATCATGTGGGCGGCGTATTCTTCGCGGGTCATCACGCCATCCTCGTCGATGTCCCCCTTCTGGGAGACCCGCTCGCCGATTACCCGGTAGAAGTCCGCCACGATCAGGTCGCACCCGGTGTCCTCTGCTGCCCGCACCAGAGAGGAGGTGGCGTCCGGTGTCAGCCAGTCATCGCTGTCCAGAAATTGCAGGTAGGTTCCCTGCGCCAGATCCAGCGCAGTATTCCGGGCGGCGGAGACGCCGCCGTTTTTCTTGTGGATCACCCGGATACGGGCATCTTTTGCGGCATAGCCGTCGCACAGGGAGCCGGAGGCGTCCGTGCTGCCGTCATTGACCAGCAGGAGTTCAAAATCGGTGTATTCCTGATTCAGAATACTCTCGATGCACCGGCCGACCGTGCGTTCCGCATTATAAACCGGGACGATGATGCTTACAGCGGGGGGCATAGGCGGGAACCTCCTTTGAAAATCAGAAGTGTGCAGGGGGGAGATAGGGCGGGGGCAGGCGGCGTCCGACGCCGCGTCAGACCTGTACCAGAGAGGCGATATAGTCCTCATAGGTGCCGAGGCGGTCGGTGAGATGGCCGTTTTCCAGTACCATAATGCGGTTAGCAATGGTCTGGACAAACTCATGGTCATGGCTGGCGAAAAGCACCACGCCCTTGAAGTCCACCAGACCGTTGTTGACGGCGGTGATGGATTCCAGATCCAGATGGTTGGTGGGCTGATCCA
>OLGA01001351.1_pt1 | contig 19433 bp, 20 predicted proteins | sample 1604881 | NCBI WGS metagenome assembly OLGA01 (sample SAMEA3888896, study PRJEB22519) | human gut metagenome | biome: human gut; feature: human-associated habitat; material: faeces | place: Denmark | collected 2009 | reverse complement strand
GGTGCATTCCGGTGTCATCTCGGGGATGTATTCATACATCGCCTTGAGCTCCGGCAAAAAGCCGTGCTCATCCCCGTCGCTGCCGGTGCGCGCCTGCACCTTTTGCCGCGCCGTGTCGAACGACAGCACGAACGGCGTCCCATTGCCCGAAACAGCCAAGCCGACGCGCCCGCCCGCCTGCGGATCCACCGTAAATTCCAGATAATACGAGGTGCGCCCGTCAAGCGTGAAGCGCTCGCGCTCCCAGTCACAGGACGAGCCGAGCTTTTTCAGCTGGCTGATGATACGGTTGCCGAACTTGTGCTTCCAGTCCCAGACACGCTTCAGAAATTCCTCGCGGCCGAGGTCATAACGGGTCTTGCCCTCCTCCTTGCGCAGCACCTCTTCGACCTTTATCTGGGTCGCGATGCCGGCATGGTCAACGCCGGGCAGCCACAGCGCGGCATAGCCCTGCATTCTCTTATAACGGGTCAGGATATCCTGAAGTGTCGCATCAAGGGCATGCCCCATGTGGAGCTGACCGGTGACATTGGGTGGCGGCATAACGATGGAGAACGGCTTCTTATCGGGGTCTATCTTGCCCTCGAAATAGTGCCCGTCCATCCACATCTCATAGACCTTTTTCTCGACCGATTTAGGGTCATACACTTTCGGAAGTTCTTTCATTCTCTGCTCTCCTCTCACATAGAAAAACGCCCTGAAGCACATAGCTTCAGGGCGATAAATTACCGCGGTACCACCTGAATTCCGCATACTGCGGCACTCATGCCTTCCTTAACGCGAAAGCCACGCCCGGACTACACAGTCACCCTTCACCCGGGATGCTCAAGGCCGACCTTCCGCAGCGCTTCACAGGAGCTTTCACCAACCGCTCCCTCTCTGAGATCCGCACACCGCGTACTCCTGCCTGTCACAGCAATGGAATGATTTTAGCGCAGGCAGCCGGATTTGTCAACACCTGCTGCGCAAAGTATTTTGTTTTGTTTACGCGAGCAGAGCCTTGAGCTGCTCAAGGTTATGCAGGCCGACGACGCCTTTTACCGCCTTGCCGTCGCGGATGACGACGAGCGTCGGGATGCTGCTCACGCCGAAGCGCTGCGCAAGGCCGGGGTTCTCGTCCACATCCACCTTGCATATCTTGACGCTGCCCTGAAGCTCCGCATCCAGCTTCTCAAGCACCGGCGCCTGCATGCGGCAGGGGCCGCACCATGTCGCCCAGAAGTCCACAAGGCAGGTGCCCTGACTGGTTTCGGTATCGAAATTATTCTCATTCAGATGTGCAATAGCCATTTTTATTTCTCCTTTATACTTTTTTTACTTATTTTCCTTAACGTACTCGCACGCCGAGAGTGCCGCGATGTTCCCCTCGCCCGCAGCCTTTGCGAGCTGATAGGGCTTTCCGGTACAGTCGCCGCAGGCAAAGACGCCGGGGATCGACGTGCTCATATCACGCTTCGTGACGATCGCGCCGTTTTCATATTCCAGCCCGTCTATCAGCTTGGAGACGGAAATGCTGTCCTTGATTATAAACACGCCGTCTACCGGGTGCTCCTGCCCGCCCGCGATGAGCGTGTCCGCTTTCATGCCGCCGCGTATCTCATAGCGCAGGTTATCCCTGAAGTGCAGCACATTGCAGCCGATGCCGCGCAGAAAGTCCGCGTCGTCATACGCTTCGCGGTTATTGCCGATGAGCGCAACGGTCTTGCCCCTATAGAGCATCCCATCACAGGTCGCGCAGTAGCTCACGCCGCGGCCAAGGAACTCCGCCTCGCCCGGATAGAGCTTTTCCCGCGTAATGCCGAGGGCAAGGATGACCGCTTTTGCCTCATAGAAATCGTTCCCGACCGCAACGCCGAAGCAGCCGCCCATGTCCATAACGTTCAGTGCGCGCCCGCGGATGAGCTTTGCGCCGCTGCCCACCAACTGGCGGCGCAGCAGTTCGGACATTTCCCGTCCGCTGAGCCCGGCAAGTCCCGGATAATTCGTTATTTTCTCCGCCTTATACAAGCTCTCCGACTCCATGGGATTTGCTATCACCGCAGTGCGTTTCCCGCGGTTCATCGCCGTCAGCGCCGCCGAGGTGCCCGCGATACCGCCGCCGATTATTATAATGTCAAAGCTCTCCGACACCCGCCGTCACCCGCTTCCGTCAATTTTCATAGTTAGTCTACCACATTTTTATTGTAATTACCAGAGCAATCGTTTATAATATTCGAGAAATATTAGCATAGGAGAGATGAGGACATGGAAGAAGCTGCCAGAAACTTTATCGACGCATTTGTACAGGAGGATCTTTCCGAGGGGCACCGCTGTTACGGGATGCAGATCCACACGCGTTTCCCGCCCGAGCCCAACGGTTATCTGCATATAGGCCACTGCAAGGCTTTGACCATTGACTTCGGTACTGCCGAGCGCTTCGGCGGTATATGCAACCTCCGCATGGACGATACCAACCCCGCCAAGGAGGACACCGAATTTGTCGACGCGATAAAGGAGGACATCCATTGGCTGGGATTTGACTGGGGCGACCGGTTTTTCTACGGTTCGGATTATTTTGAGCAGACCTACGGCTACGCTATCGAGCTTATAAAGAAGGGTCTTGCCTATGTCTGCGAGCTTACGCCGGAGCAGTTCCGCGAGTACCGCGGTGACACCAACCGTCCCGCCGTCAGCCCGTGGCGCGACAGACCCATTGAAGAGAGCCTTGACCTGTTCCAGCGCATGAGGAACGGCGAATTTGAAGAGGGGCGCTACACGCTGCGCGCAAAGATCGATCTTGCCAGCGGCAACTTCAATATGCGCGACCCCGTGCTCTACCGCATCCGCTATATCGAGCACCACCGTCAGGGCACCAAGTGGTGCATCTTCCCGATGTATGACTTTGCCCACCCGATCCAGGATGCCATCGAGGGCATTACGCACTCGCTCTGCTCGCTCGAGTATGAGGATCACCGTCCGCTTTATGACTGGGTCGTGTCGAATGTCTCCATACCCGGCATCAAGCCGAGACAGATAGAGTTCTCCCGGCTCGGCATCAATCACACCGTCATGTCCAAGCGCAAGCTCCGTCAGCTCGTGCAGGAGGGCTACGTCTCCGGTTGGGACGATCCGCGCATGCCGACCCTGTGCGGCCTGCGCCGCCGCGGGTACACCAGCGCGTCTATCCGTGAGTTCTGTGACCGCATAGGCGTGTCGAAGGTCCCGTCGACGGTCGACCTTGCGCTGCTTGAGAGCTGCCTGCGTGACGACCTCAATGCAAACGCCCGCCGTGTCATGGCCGTGCTCAATCCCGTGAAGCTCACCGTCACCAATTACCCCGCCGGCAAGAGCGAAACTCTCACCGTTGAGAATAATCCCCTGCGTCCTGAGGATGGGACGAGAGAGCTCAGCTTCTCACGTGAGCTCTGGATCGAAGCGGACGACTTCATGGAGGTTCCCGCGCCGAAATACAAGCGTATGCACCCCGGCTTCGAGGTTCGCCTCAAGGGCGCGTATCTGGTCACCTGCACCGGCTGCGTCAAGGACGAGAGCGGCCGCGTGGTGGAGGTGCTGTGCGAGTACGACCCCAACTCCAGCGGCGGCGACCCCGCCGACGGACGCAAGGTCAAGGGCGCAACGATCCATTGGGTCGATGCCGCCACCGCCGCTGACGCCGAGGTGCGCGTCTACGGCAACCTCTTCAGCGATCCCGACCCCGACGGCCCGGATAAGAACTTCCTCGACTATCTCGATCCCGACAGCCTGAACATCCTCACCGGCTGCAAGGTCGAGCACAGCCTCGCCGAAATGCCCATGCCCGAAAAGGGTAAGGACTCCACCGGCCTGCAGTTCATGCGTCAGGGCTACTTCTGCCTTGATAACCGCGACGCTGAGCCCGGCCATCTGGTCTTCAACCGCTCCGTCGCCCTCAAGGACAGCTTCAAAAAGTAATATATACAGCAACACCGGCAGGAAGCGTGCTTCCCGCCGGTGTTCCATATTTTTGCATATCAGTCAATACTGACGCTCATGCCGTTGAGCTCCACGCCGTTGTCGGCGGGGATGAGGATGTACCTGCGCCCGTCGATCACGCGCGTCTCGACGAGGTGGACATGCTGCGGGTCGACGCTTATCTTGACTTCGGGCGTCTCAAGCTTAAAGTGGCGGCTGTCGATGATGTTCGCGGGGCTGAGTTCTGCATTCTCGCCGAACTCCTCGCGGCATTTCTCTTCAAAGGCCTCGGCCTGCTCCGCGCTCACGCCGTGGTTTTCGAGTATCTCCGCCATGTCCTCGGGGCTTATCGACAGCGGCTCCGGGTCGCGGCTCTCCTTGTGGACGCTGATGCGCTCCATAAGCTCGGTGTGCACACCCTGCATCAGCGAGAGGCTGCACTCCTTATCGAGTGTGCCGGTCATGACGTCGATGAAGGTCTCCTGCTGCGCGCCTGCGGGCATCGGAACCTGCGTCTTGAACACAGCGTCAATGAAGTCCTGATGATCTTCGTTCACATTGCGGGAGTAGAACAGCGCGTTATAAATATTCGCGCTGCGCTCGTCAAAGCTCGGGTACATGAAGCCCAGCTCCGGTGCGGCAACGAGCTGCCCGCCGGGGAAGTTCTGAAAGCGCTTGTCGTCAGGAGAGTAGCCGAACTGCGCCTTGCCGGTCTTGACCGGGCACAGGCAGCAGACCATGTATTTGAACACGTCGCGGTCGTTGTCGTCAGGGCTGCCGTCCTTGCCGTAGTGCGGCACATCGTAGATATCAAAGGCCAGCAGTATCACGTAGCCGCTCTCGTCGGGCGTGACGGCGTCGATGATGCACTTATAGAACTCATCGCGCAGCGCGGCGTCCGAGAGTTCGGACTTTCTCAGCGCAGAGAGCAGACGCACCTCGTCGCTGTCCATGACCTGCTTTGTCGCAAAGGACAGGGACATGAGGTTGCGCCCCAGCGTACCGGAGAGCGACTTGCGCAGCAGGGACAGATACTTCTCCGTCTCCTCCTGCGTCAGCATCGCGACCGACTCGTCTATGTAGGACACGATCTCTTTAGCTGAGTTTACATAACACCCAAATATATGACTTATATTATTGCGTTCAAGCTTGAATCTGCGGCGTATCTCGCCGACTTCCTTCTTGTTCATGGCTCCTCCGTGGTGTGTCAATTGCGGAGATCATCCGCTTATTTAATGCCACGGTATTATCGCACATTTTGCGCGCGGATTCAAGTGAACAGTTCAGCGCATTGCGCTGCGGTGAAAAAATTTTGTTTTGTACGCAACCAAAGCTGCCGAAAACGGAACTATATGTATGAGAGCGCTCAATAATTACAAGGAGGATGTCATGGAAGACGAAAAGATAATCGCTCTGTATTGGCAGCGTGACCAGTCCGCCATTGACGAGACCGATAGGAAATACGGCGTCCAGCTCCGCGGGCTGTCATACGGCATACTTTCTGACAGAGAGGACGCGGAGGAATGCGTCTCCGATACATATATGGCGGTGTGGAACAGCCTTCCCCCGCAGCGGCCGAAGCGGCTGCGCGCCTACGCCGCGGCGATAGTGCGCAACCTGAGCCTTCGGCGTGTGCGCGACAGGTATTCTAAAAAGCGTGGCGGCGGTGAGGTCGCGCTCGTGCTGGAGGAGCTTGAGGACTGTCTGTGTTCTCAGACCTCCGTTGAGCGTGAGCATGAGCAAAAGGAGCTTGCCGGGAAGATAGAGGAGTTTCTGTACACGCTCTCCGCCGATGACCGGCGTATCTTCATGTGCCGCTATTGGGGCTTTGCCCCTGTCGCAGAGATCGCACGTAAGCTCGGCTGCCCGCAGAGCAAAGTGAAAAGCTCGCTGCACCGCACACGCGGGAAGCTTCAGAAGTATCTGACAAAGGAGGGGCTTATATGAACGCTTATGATTTTCTCCTGTCGCTCGACAGGCTAGAAGGGCGGCTCATAGATGAGACAATAGACTGCCTTTATCCGAAAGAACGGCGCGGCGGCAGACGCGTCGTGCGCACGCTGCTTATCGCCGCGGTGCTCGCATCGCTCTTCACAGCGGCAGCCTTCGCGTCGGATTTCCTCGGCTTCAGGGAGGCGATAATAAGATCCGGCAGCATTGGCCGGATACCGGACTGTACCGTCACGCACGAGGACGGGAGCACGGAGACGCGGGATATGTCCAACAGCGCGAATGTCAGCATGACAAAGCCTGAGAAAGCCCCGGAGAGCATGCAGCCGTGGGTCGAGAACATAAACGCCGCGGCGAAGGAGTGGTCAGACTACCGGCGTGAAGGGTGGAAACGCTATCTGAATGAGATGCTGCCGAACGTAGGCCGGTTCTATGACGGCAGCTCCACAGAGGAACCGGAATACGTCAATAACGGCGACGGAACATATACCGTGAAGCCCGTTAAGCAGAGAATCTATAAAGACCCGGTGACGGCACCGGTCATAGAATACGAAGACGAGTCGAGCTTCTTTGTGATAAGCGAAGAGGAATATGAAAACATCACTGAACTTTCCCAAATCTTCTACGGCGGATACTACCAGAGCAAATACGACTGGAATTACGGCGCATGGGACGAGGCAAGCGACGCAAAGCTCGCCGAGATAGCGGAGAAGCACGGTCTGCGGCTGCGCAGCGGAGAAACTGAGCTGTACTGGGATGAGCGCCCCATAGCAAACGGCGCTCCTGCCGACAGGTGCTTCAGCCCTGAGGAGCTCGTGCGTATGCTCACCGAGCGCTGCTGCAAGGGAGACTTTTTCAAAACTGTTCCGACAGCCTTTGATAAGCTCTATTTCCTCAGTACCGGCTCTTTCGGCCTGTGCTGTGAGCTGCCGGTGGAGGACGGCGCGGAGCTATGTGTCTACATCCGCAACACCGTCAGCGACGAATTTGCCACCGGTAATGAGATCGGCGCCATCGTCACGGATTATACCAAGTACCTCACCCGCACACGCACCGCCCCCGACGGCACGGAGCTGTATATCGCACAGGGCGATGAGGATGCATACATATATGCCTACCTTGACAGCTCCTTCATGGTCATGAACGTTTATGTAAATCCGTTCGGCAATAATCCGGATTTGAAGCTGACCGAGGATTATGTAAACCAAGCCGCCGACAGCTTTAATTATACCAATCTGTAAGACTCAGCTATTGCTGCATATAAAACGACCGCAGTCTCTTTTGAGACCGCAGTCGTTTTTTTAGATGTTTGCCTATACTTTTTATCTAAGCTTTTCGAGCGTGAGGCTGTCTCTTTCGCCGCCGTAGAACTTATCCAGCACTGCGCCGAACACCGGCTCATCCGGGGCTGCCGCTTCAAACAGAGTCATGCATGAGCACAGCTTGAGGTTGTCCGGCCAGCCCATAACAGCCGCCGGGTCGTTGGTGTCAAGCGCAAGCAGCGCGTTCGATATCTCGCGCAGGTTCCTGCCAAGCCCCGGATGGGCAATGAAGCGCTTCGCTTCCTCGATGCCGTGGATGCCGTAATACTGCGCCGTCGAGCTCATGCCGAGCCCCTGGAGCTGCGGAAAAATGTACCACATCCAGTGGCTGCGCTTATGGCCGCTGCGTATCTCCGCAAGCGCCGTGCCGTAATCCCGCGCCTGTGCGGAAACAAATCTTTCAAGGCTGTCCATTTACTGCTCCTCTCAGCCGACTGTGCCTATCTGCGTATCCTTGAACGGATAGTTCCCGTCTTCGACGGTCACTTTCATCCAGTCATACGGCGTTCCGTCGTAGAGAATGCTCTCCAGGGCGCTGCACCCATAAAAGGCATATTCCTCTATTATCATAAGGCTCTTCGGCAGTTCGATATGGTCAAAGCTCGCGCAGCGGAAAAACGCATAGCCGCGTATCTTTCTCACCGAATCGCCGAGCGTGACCGTCTCCAATGCACCGCAGTCGTAAAACGCCGCGCCGCCAACGTCCTCAACCTCGTCCGGGATATCGATTCCTTTCAGGCTCGTGCATTCGCTGAATGACCGCGCGCCGATCAGCGCAACGGTGTCCGAAAGTACCGCCTCTTCGAGGTTCGTGCAGTCGGCAAAGGCATACTCCCCTACGCTCGTGACACCGTCCTCGACGACGGCTTTCTTGATATCATCCTTGAATTCGCGCCACGGAGCGGTATAACCGGTGTCCTTGTAATTGTTCATAGCGCCGCTGCCGCTGAACGTGAGCACGCCGTAAGAATCGAATTGCCACGTGACAGCGTTGCCGGCCTCGCCTGACTGCAGTATGACCGCCGGTTCGGGTGTAGGCTCAGGAGTCGGCTCCGGTGTGGGCTCGGAAGTCGCGGTCGCCGCCGTTACGATATCCTCCGTCTCAGGCTCCGCCGATGCACACCATCCAGCCCACGCAGGAACCGTTCTGCTCGCTGCCCGCACCCGCAGATGCTGGAGACTTTATTTTGTTGTTGATGATAGGGGGAAGGATGCCGATCGTTTTCTCCTCGTCATCCTTGAAGCCCGGAAGTCCCGCATCCTGTCAGTGAGGGCAGGTTGGTATTATATATTCCTGTTCACTATCCTTTGCTCACGGTGAGAACGGTGATATTGTCATGCTTGCCCGGTCTGCCGCCCGCCATTGCCGCGCGCGTGAGCACCTTGGGCAGATGCATGCTGTTGCCGGCATGCTGGAGCATCAGTCTCTGTATATCCTCTTCCGGCAGCGCCTTGTACAGGCCGTCGGAGCAAAGAAGTATCATGTCGTCCTCCGCCGAGCCGAACTCAATCACGCCCGTATCGATCAGAAGGTTGCCGCCCTTGCCGACATAGCTTATGAGCGCTTCCTTCTGGCCGTCGGTCTCGACATCTTCCTGCGTGATGTACCCCGCGTTGCACTGCTCCTGAAGCAGCAGGCGGAAGTTATGGTCGCGCGTGATCCTCTCGAGCCGCCCGTTGTGCAGGTAGTAAATGCGGCTGTCTCCCGTGGAGACCCAGTATGCCTTGCTGCCGCGGACGACTACCGCAATGGCCGTCGTGCCGCTGCGGAGCTTTCTTCCGCTCTGGTCGGTGATCGCGGAGACCTCATCATCTGCCGCCGTGACAAGCTCCTTGAGCACCTGACACACATCGTCGACCTTGCCCATCTGATAGTAGCCGTTATATACAAGCTCCGCGCACATGCGGCTTGCGATCTCGCCGCCCTCCATGCCGCCCATGCCGTCGCATACTATCGCGAGCATGCCGGAGTCCTTCACGGCCTCGCTGTTGGTATCGGGAGTAAACAGGAAAAAGTCCTGCTGATACTTTCTGTCGCCGATTATGCTCTCTGCCGTGACGGTGATAGCCTCGGGTTTATTCGTCTTGTTCGGTTTATAGGCAGCTTCCTTTTTGCCGCCGCGCCCGTATGCTATTCCGGCGGCGATCAGGACAAATCCGACTGCGGCCAGTATGATACCGGCGAGGCGCATTCCGCCCAGCTGTGTCCCCTGAAGCGCAGCCGCCAAAACGATCCAATTTGCTTTCATCCTACATTCCCCCGGTTTTTATTAATAACTATGTTCAGAATAACTTCTCCTTCCGAAAGCGCCGCCATACAGCCTGTGCTCAGAACAGCGCTTCCTCCGCCAAGGCTCCGCCCGTCGCCGAGCGTGACACCGTTGCTGGACTTATCGTAGATCGTCACCGTTCCCTCTGCGCTGTCGAATTTCACCGCGCAGTGCACACGGCTTATGACCGAGTTGTTCGACACTACAAGGTCGCACATGTCCTCCTGCCGACCAATAAGGTACTGTCTCCCCGGACTTTCTCGCCGCGGCCTCCGGCGGGAGCTTGCCTGTCACCATGCGGTAGAACGTGCAGGCCAGAGCATATATATCCGTCCATGGGCCGAGCTGCAGCGTGCTGCCGGTATACTGCTCCGGCGGCGTGAACCCGGGCTTTTCTATCGCCATCATAAAAATGGTCTTGCTCGCAGCGCGTAAGCTTCATTCCGGCATTCTCCTAACCGGATCGTCCTCTCCGTCGTCATCGCCCTCAACACGCATGATGGCAATTGCGGAAAGGTTGTCCATCCTGTTGCCTCTTCCTCGCGCGTATATGAATTTTTTCATCGTGTTCAGCCATTCCTCGCTGCATGACGTGCGCTTGAGGAAACGCTCCATGTCCTTTTCCTCTATCCATTCCCAGAACCCGTCGGTGCAGAGCAGGAAAGCATCGCCGCACACAGGTTCCTCCAGCTTCAGGCGCTGGTAGCGCGGGGTCTCCCACTCAGAACCCATGACCCGCAGCAGCTTGTTGCGGTCAGGATGGTGACGTATATCGCGTTCCTTTATTTCTCCGATGTTCACCAGATACTGAGGTATAGAATGATCCGACGATCTGAGGAGCACCTTATTCTTTCTGAACTGATAAATGCGGCTGTCTCCGACATAGGCCGCGGCAGTTTTTCCGTCCTGTATCAGCAGGCAGCAGGCAGTCGTTTTCATCCCGTTCTGCTTGTCAAGCTCGATCTGCATTTTCATAAGCTCGTCCTGCGCGTTCTGAAGGAGTTCGCAGACAAGCTCGCCAATGTCGGCTCCCTCCGGAGCCTTTTCAAAGGCAGCCGTGACGCTGTCACATACGCACTTTGAAGCTACCTCTCCCGCGTCATGTCCGCCGAGTCCGTCGCACAGTACGGTACAGATCCCGGCATCTCCCGATGTCACCGCAACGCAGTCCTCGTTATTTTCCCGTTCGCCCGGTTCGCTCAGAATTGCAATATCCCAACGCATAGCTCCACCTCCGTTTTCAGGTCTTATGCGACCAGCTTCCTGATTGCCTTGTATATATGAATGCTTATGCCGTGGAGTTCGCGTAGAAGAAGTCCTTCACATGCACTATACTGCTCTCGCCGCTGAAGCGCGACATTGTCCGTGCCTCGTTCAAGAACTTTTCCCTCTCCCGTTCGAGCAGTATTTCTCCCTCTGCGCTCGTCGCCTCGACCGCCTCGGAGTGCTTGGCATACCGTGTCACCGAGCCCGTAGGATAGAATTCCTTGATGGCCACTCGCTCTTCAAGCCGCAGGTCAAGCCCTATATATGTAATACCGAAGCCGCCCTCACCCAGCACCTTGCCTATGAGATAGCGTCAATATCGTCATCACCGGCAGCTGGTGCTGCCTGTTCTGCACGTGCATATCACCGCCGCAGATGCTGCACTTCTCCGCGCTGTCTGCGTTCTCCGCCATGCACGACGGGCAGTATTCCGACATCTCTTTCTCCTCCGCGTATTTTGTTTTTTTGTATTTATTGATATTATCAGTATACTATACGCTTATTCTTCGTGCAAGCTGATTCATATAAACTTCGGCAAAAAAATATCGGGGCAAAAGTGCCCCGATAGCTTAATATCTGTTTTGTTTATTATTCCAGTCTTTCCGCTTCCTCCAGCCACAGCCGCGCTGATGCGTCGGACGGCATACGCCAGTCGCCGCGCGGCGAGAGCGTTACCGTGCCGACCTTCGGCCCGTCGGGCAGGCAGGAGCGCTTGAACTGCTGCGCAAAGAACCTGCGCAGGAAAGTTCGCAGCCAGTGCAGTATCACATCCCTGTCGTATTCCCCGTCGAATGCATAGCATGCCAGACGGAATATCCGCGCCGGGGATGCGCCGCTGCGCAGCATATGGTACAGGAAGAAATCGTGCAGCTCGTACGGGCCTACGATGGCCTCCGTTTTCTGCGTGATGCTCCCATTGTCCGCGGGCAGCAGCTCGGGCGAAATGGGTGTATCGAGTATATCCTTCAGCACCGCGGCAGCGCCTGCGGAGCAGCGCCCCATTTCGTATTCTATAATATACCGCACGAGTGTCTTGGGGACAGACGCGTTGACGCCGTACATCGACATATGGTCGCCGTTATAGGTCGCCCAGCCGAGCGCAAGCTCCGACAGGTCGCCCGTGCCGACGACTATGCCGCCGTTCTGGTTCGCTATATCCATGAGCACCTGCGTGCGCTCGCGCGCCTGGCAGTTCTCATAGGTCACGTCTGTGCAGCCCTCGTCGTGCCCGATATCCGCAAAGTGCTGCCTGACCGCCGCGCCTATATCCACCGTCATAAAGCTGACGTCCAGTTCCTCGCAGAGCTTTTCGGCGTTGCTGCGCGTGCGTTCTGTCGTCCCGAAGCAGGGCATCGTGACCGCGACGATATCCTCCCTCGGTCTTCCAAGCATGTCCATCGCCCTGACCATGACCAGCAGCGCAAGCGTGCTGTCAAGGCCGCCGGATATACCGATCACCGCCTTGCAGCAGCCCGTGTGCTCTATGCGCCGCATCAGCCCGTCCGACTGTATGCTCAGTATTGCCTCGGCGCGCTCGGCGAGTATCTCCCCGTCGGCAGGCACGAAAGGCCGGCGCGCGATGTGCCGCGTAAGCTCCGTGTCTCTCAGCTCCTGGCTGAAGTATACGCGCCGGCATTCGGGCGCGCTGCTCTCGTCAAAGCTCGTGTTCCTGTGCCGCTCAAAGCGCAGCCTGAAGAGGTCTATCTCAGTCGCGATAAGCCCGTTTTTTGCAAAGGGCTTCTTCTCCGCAAGAAGCTGTCCGTTTTCGTATATAAGGCTGTGCCCGGAGAAGACCATGTCCTGCGTGGATTCTCCATGCCCCGCGTTCGCATATACATAACCGCAGATGAGCCGCGACGATGCGGACGACACCAGCAGCCGTCTGTAATCGTTTTTCCCTATCAGCTCGTTCGAAGCCGAGAGGTTCGCTATCACCGTTGCCCCCGCAAGACACAGCCCGGTCGACGGCGTGACTGGTGCCCAGAGATCCTCGCATATCTCCACGCCGAGCACGAAATCCGGCATCTCCCGGCAGCAGAACAACAGGTCGCGTCCGAACGGGACATCCCATCCCGCAAGCCTTATCGTGTTCTCTCCGCGGTAGTCCGCTCCAGAGCTGAACTGGCGCTTCTCATAAAACTCACCGTAATTCGGCAGCACCGTCTTCGGCACAACTCCAAGCACCGCACCGTTCTGGATAACAGCAGCGCAGTTATAGAGCTTTCCTCCCGTCCTCACCGGCACACCAATCACCGCCATGCAGCGCTTTCCGGATGTATAGTCCCGCAGCGCCTCCAGGGCTTCGAGTGCGCCGTCAAGCAGCGTGTCGGAATAGAAAAGATCGCCGCAGGTGTAGGCCGTCAGGTGCAGCTCCGGAAACACAAGGAGGTTTGCACCCACACGCTCCGCCTCGTCAAAGCACTCCCGGGCGCTCTCAAGATTATAGGCTGTGTCGCCCACCTTGAGCTTTGGGCTTGCCGCCATCACTTTAATAAACCCGAACTTCATATCAATGCACCTCCGGCTCTAATAAATATAAGAAATAATAATCCCCGTACCCTCCAATGTCAATTATTATTCCGCATTCAGACGCAAAAAAGCCTGTGGGCATAACATACCCGCAGGCTTTTTGGATCCGGTTCACTTCGTCTGGAAGCGCTCCATTAGATTCTCAACGCTGTTATCCATAACGCGCAGGATCTTTTCATCGACTATCTCTCTCGGGAACTGCATCCCCATATCGAGCCAATAGGAGATAAAGCCTATCGCGCACTCGGAGTAAAATTCAACGACAAATTCGAAGTCCTGCTTCTCGATATTGCGCCCCTCGGCGACGATATCCGCAAAGCTGCGTATGCACTCCTGAAGCCGGCCCTTGATATAGCGGAGCATATACAGCCTGCTGTTGGAGTTATACACGTTCAGCGCAAAAGTCGAGTTCTCCTGCAGATACTTGATCCACATTATAACATCGGTCTTCCAGCGATCGTACACGACCTCTTTCGGGAGGTTCGCGTTCGCGTCCTCCTCAAACACCCACTCGAGCAGATCATACACATCGTCAAAGTGGTAATAGAAAGTCTGCCTGTTCACCCCGCATATCTCGACAAGATCCTTGACCGTGATCTTATCTATCGGTTTGACCTCCATCATCTTTTTCAGCGCTGCCGCAAGCGCCTTTTTTGTAGACGTAGCCATGATAACACCCTCCCCATCCTTCTCTGGTTATTATTATAACACAAGCGTCATACATTGGCAAAGCATTTTTCGCCGTTTTTCATATTATTTCTGTTTTCTATCTTTACACGCAGTGCGACGCATCGGCCGGATATGTATATTTTACAATTCTGAAATACAATCTCCGTTACATCTGAAACATATCGCGGGTATTATAATAATTGCAAGTGGCAGTTTTTCATCTTTTTCATTTTGTCCTCTGAAATACAGGAAAGCCCGGGTCGTCTGACCCGGGCTTTTCGTATTTTGTCAAAGAACCTTTAGTTCTTTGACAAAAGGGCTTGCGCTCCGTTCGCGCCTCGCAGGCTCGACACTCACTACGCGAGAAGTATTTTCACCGACGTACACGCCGCCGGTGAAAATGGATCTGATTTATTTTTTGCCTGCGGGCAAAAAACTCTGCGAGGCTTTTTTGTTCATTGCATCACTCCACGGCCAGCAGGCGCACCTGCTCGGCTCCCGGCGTGCTGCCGAGGCTCTCTATCAGCCCCGCCATGCTGCCGGGCATCGCGCTTATATCTAACGACAGCGTAACGCTGGCCTTTCCGTGTATCGGCAGGCTCTGCGTAATGGTCAGCACGCTCCCGCCCGCGCTGGATATCTTCGACAGCAGCGCACTCAGCACCCCCTGCTCATGCGTCAGCATCATTGAGAGCACCGCCTTGCGCCCGCTGCCGATGTCTATCGGCTCGAGAATATAGTCCTTGTATTTATAATACGTGCTGCGGGAAATGCCGACCTGCTTGACAGCCTGACTGACATCCTTCACCTTTCCGGATTCAACGAGCCGCCTTGCCTCGATGACCTTTTCATAATAATCCGGCAGTATGTCCTTATGGATAATGAGATAGTTTTCCAGCATATCTGCGCCTCCGTTTCTTTGCGGTATATATAATAACCTGTCTTTGTCAAAAAGACAAGTGTATTTGCAGCAGATCATTGAATTTGTTTCGCCGGCCTAAAATCCGACAAAATAATATCAGTTGTACAAATTGTACCCAAAAGCACAAAAATGCGTGACTTCTCGCTCCCGGTATGTTATTATATTGACGTATGAGAGTATCACTATTCTTTATGAGGAGGATGTTGCCCAAATGGTGACAAATAAAGAAAATCTTTATAAGCTCGGTCAGAAAATGACCGACCGCATCCCCTATAAGCTCGGCCTTAAAAAGCTGGACGAGAGCTGCCCGGAATACTGGGGGCTTGCCAAGGTGCTTGATGACGATATGGTCAGCATCGCCCTGAGCATGAAGCAGCGCACCCCCATGACGCTTGAGGATGTTTCCAAGTCCTCCGGCTGGACGGATCTGGACGCGCTCGAAAAGAAGCTCCATGAGATGGGCGTCGTCGGCCTTATCGAGTGGAACTGGGAGAACGACGCGCACATCAAGCAGTACATACTGCCGCTCTTCGTTCCCGGCGCGGCGGAGTTCCTCAATATGCGCAAGGAAGTCGTTGACGAGCACCCCGAGGTGTGCGACTTCTTTAACGCCATGACCACTCTCCCCCTCGAGAAAGTCACGCCCATGGTCCCCCTCGGCGGCGCGGGCATCGGCATGCACGTTATCCCTGTCGAGAAGGCCATTCCCACCGGCTCCAAGTCCGTCAGCATTGAGCATCTGTCCCACTGGCTGAAGAAGTATGACAAATTCGCAGTCGGCGTCTGCTCCTGCCGCCGCTCCCAGAGCGTGCGCGGCGAAGGCTCGGGCGACGTTGAGGATCTGTGGTGCATCGCCGTCGGCGACATTGCACTTTACAGCATTGAGACCCAGAAGGACGGCAGGTTCATCACCTATGATGAGGCCATGGAGATCCTCCAGCGCGCCGAGGATGAGGGCTATGTCCACCAGATAACCAATATCGACGGCGAAGATAAGATATTCGCCATTTGCAACTGCGCGCCCGGCGTCTGCTACGCGCTGCGCACCTCCCAGCTTTTCAATACGCCCAACATGTCCCGCAGCGCATATATCGCGCATGTCGATAAGGAAAAGTGCGTCGCCTGCGGCAAGTGCGTTGAGGTCTGCCCTGCCGGTGCGGCAAAGCTCGGCCAGAAGCTCTGCACCAAGAACGGCTACATCAAGTACCCCAAGCACGAGCTGCCCGACGACACCAAGTGGGGTCCGGATAAGTGGAACCCCAATTACCGCGACGACAACATGATAAACTGCTACGACACCGGCACCTCCCCCTGCAAGGCCGCGTGCCCCGCGCATATCGCCGTTCAGGGCTACGTCAAGATGGCCGCCGAGGGCAGGTACCTTGACGCGCTCAAGCTTATAAAGCAGGACAATCCTTTCCCCGCCGTCTGCGGCAGCATCTGCAACCGCCGCTGCGAGCAAGCCTGCACCCGCGGCAGCATCGACAGCCCCGTCGCCATCGACGAGATCAAGAAGTTCATCGCCGAGCAGGAGCTCAAGGCTGAGAGCCGCTATGTTCCCGCGCCGCGTCCCAAGAAGCAGCAGCTCATTCCCTATGAGCAGAGGATCGCCGTTATCGGTGCCGGCCCTGCCGGTATGAGCTGTGCCTTCTATCTGGCAAATATGCTCTATAAGGTCACCGTGTTCGATAAGAACCCCGCCCCCGGCGGTATGCTCACTCTCGGCATTCCCAACTTCCGTCTTGAGAAGGACGTCGTCAACGCTGAGATAGACGTTCTGCGTGAGATGGGCGTTGAGTTCAAATGCGGCGTCGAGGTCGGCAAGGACATTACTCTTGACGAGCTGCGCGCTCAGGGCTACAAGGGCTTCTATCTCGCCATCGGCGCTCAGAAGTCCGCACCTATTGGCGTTCCCGGCGAGGAGCTTGAAGGCGTGTTCGGCGGCATCGACTTTCTGCGCAAGGTCAACCTCGGCGGCAAACCCGCTATCGGCACGAAGTGCGCCGTCATCGGCGGCAACGTCGCAATGGACGTGTGCCGTACCGCAGTCCGCTGCGGCGCAGAGGACACCTATATAATCTACCGCCGCAGTCAGGCCGAAATGCCCGCCGACGAAGAAGAGATCTCCGAGGCGATGGCTGAGGGCGTCAAATTCCGTTTCCTCAGCGCCCCTGTCGAGATAATCGGCAAGGATGGCAAGGTCAGTGCGCTCAAGGTCGAGCGTATGGAGCTCGGTGAACCTGATGCAAACGGCCGCCGCAAGCCCGTCGGCACCGGCGAGTATGAGACCATCGAGGTCGACAGCGTTATCGGCGCGGTCGGTCAGCAGGTCGATCTCGGCGGCATCGCCCCCGAGGGCATGACCTTTAACAAGAACGGCACCGTGGTCATTGACCCGGTCACCGGCCAGACCACGCAGAACGACATCTTCGCCGGCGGCGACTTTGTCACCGGGCCGAAGTTCGCCATCGACGCCATCGCTGCCGGACGCGTCGGCGCAGAGTCTCTGCACCGCTTCGTCAATCCCGGCCAGAGCCTGACTCTTGGCCGCAACCGCCGCGAGTTCATCGAGCTCAACAAGGAAGAGGCTGTCATCCCCATCGGCTTTGACAACGCCCCGCGTCAGGTTCCCGGTCACGATGCTGCAAAGGCCAAGACCTTCTCCAATGACCGCCTGACCTTCACCGAAGAGCAGATACGCAAGGAAGCCTCCCGCTGCCTTGGCTGCGGCGCTACCGAGGTCGACGAGAACCAGTGCATCGGCTGCGGCCTCTGCACCACCAAGTGCGAGTTCGACGCCATCCACCTCAGCCGCGACCTGCCCGACGCATCGAAGATGTACAAGGCCGAGGACAAGATGAAGGCCATCCTGCCCTACACGCTCAAGCGCGAGATCAAGATCATCAAGAATCGGAAGAACAAGTAATGCACGAACTCGGTACCGTTGTTTATATCATTGATACCGTCGACAAGCTCGCCGTCGAGAATCACCTGACCAAGATCGGTTCGGTGACTCTCGAGGTCGGCGAGGTCAGCGGCATCATCCCCAGCTATCTCTCGGATTTCTGGCTCTACGCCCGTAAAAAGTCCGACTTCCTCAAGGAAGCCGAGCTGAAGATAGAGACTTTGCCCGCGGTCACATTCTGTCAAGACTGCAAGCAGACCTATCCCACGGTGCAGTACGCCAAGGAGTGTCCGCACTGCCACAGCACGAACACCTTCCTCATCACCGGCAATGAGTACAACATCAAAGAGATAGAAGCAATGTAAAAGCAGAACGAACGATAATGCGTGTGCAGTATGCTGCACACGCATTGTTGCATAATTATATTGTGAATATGCAGAGGTGAAAGAATGGGAGCATGGGGAGCAGGCTTATACGAAAATGACACGGCACTGGACGTAAAAGATGAATTTGAGAAGCTGTTTAACGACGGCAAGGGCGTTCAGGAGATTACCGACGGGCTGACGGCAGAGTTTGAAAGCATAATGGACTGCGCCGATGAAGCGCCGCTGTTCTGGCTCGCGCTGGCGGATACGCAGTGGAAGTTCGGAGTGCTTTTGCCAGATGTCAAAGAGAACGCACTTCGCTGGATAAATGAATTGAAGAGCCAAACAGCGGATACTCCGGATGGAGCGCGGCAAGGGAAAGCACTGGATGACTTACAGACAAAGCTGCTTTCGCCGCTGCCGCCGGTGAAAAAGCCGAAAAAGAAGAGAATTTACAAGTGTGAATGGAAAATCGGCGACGTCTTTGCTTATCAATTGGAAAGCGATCTTGCTAAAGAAAGAGGACTTCACGGACGGTATTTTTTGATTCAAAAAGTTGATGAATATACATGGTATCCCGGGCATATAGTGCCTATTATATACGTAAAAATAACCGGAGATAACAAGCTTCCGTCAACTGAGGAAGAATACAACGAAGCAGAATACGTACAGACATTTTTCCAAAAGTATGAGAGGCGTTTTTGGCCAATCGATATGAGCAGACCGCAAGAAGATATCGAAGAAAAATCCAAACTCAACTACGAAGTAGATGAATATGGCTTCTTGCCGGCATACAGAGCGATATTGCTTAATACTTCAAAAAGGGTCATTCCAAAGAAACTGATCTATGTGGGCAATTTTCCGAATGCGATCCGTCCACAAAAGGAGTTTATTCCGCATTCCAAAGATAGTCTCATAACTGTTTTCTGGAAACGCTTCGATGAAACTTTTGAATCGAAAATGATCAAGATGTATTGTGGGCATAATCTGAGGGAGCTCAGTATTTATGCGGACAAAAAGCATGACTGAATAAACGGCCTTATAAAAAAACTCCTGCTGATTTAGTACAGCAGGAGGTTTTTTGTATTCATTTCTGCATCGTAAATGCTTACTCCGCGTCTTCCCAGTTATGCCAGACGTTCTGGACATCGTCATTATCCTCGAACATGTCGAGCATCTTCTGCATGTTCTTGATATCGTCCTCATTGGTGAGCTTGATGTAGCCGTTCTGCGGCAGCATCTCGACCTGCGCGGAGAGAAGCTTGTAGCCCTTCTCGGTCAGCGCATCGGCAACAGATGCGACAT
>OLGA01001350.1_pt1 | contig 19440 bp, 13 predicted proteins | sample 1604881 | NCBI WGS metagenome assembly OLGA01 (sample SAMEA3888896, study PRJEB22519) | human gut metagenome | biome: human gut; feature: human-associated habitat; material: faeces | place: Denmark | collected 2009 | reverse complement strand
AAGAAGCCCAATGACTACGGCACGGGGATTCCCTATCACGAGGTAGAGGCCCTTGCCCGCGTCCTGCTCCTGGAGATACAAGCGTTCTTTGAGAGCGAGGACGGGCAGCGGGAATATGCCGAGTGGAAAGCAAAGCAGCAGGCCGAACAAGAGAACAAGGTATAACAGAGGCGGGAACATCTTAACCGATGCTCCCGCCTTGTTATACTTTTAATTGCTCTCATTCTATACCTAAGAATCAACAATGTCAAAAGGAAAGTAAAAAAAGTCATTACTATGAGCTAAGCCGAAAATAATTCGGTATTTACCGACAGATAGTTGGTCATAGTCCGTCAGAAAAAAATCTACATTCATTGTCTCTCCTGATGGGATGTAAAGAAGATTATCTGTATCTCTTATATGAGGGGATTTTTTTACAATAACCCATGTTTCATTAATATTTTGTTCGAGATATGGCAGATAGAGTTCCGGGCTATTATCGCTATGATTTGTTATGCAAAGAGATATCTGCTTAGTATCAATAGTGTATTGTGCTTGCACAGCCTGAATAGAGAATCCGCTTATCGGGGTCAAATTTTGATAAGGGGATTTGGGGGATTGAGAGGGTTTAATTAAATAGAACAAAAGAATACACAAGATGACTGTTGGGACAATGGCAAAGACTCTTTTTTTCATGGTATACTCCTTCCTTTTCCTCTGTCCATCGCCGTTTACTTCTTCCCTTTTAGAATATTCCAAACTGTTGATATTGTTAGTTACATCTATATAGACGCTAAATTTTTTAAAATGTTCCCATTTTTATCATTATAGTGTAAAATATAAACAAAGGCAAGGACAAGAATTGTCCCTGCCTTTGCTTACTATAGAACATTTTCAATAGAAATGATAAATCCGAACACATTACCAACTTGGATAATGTAGTTCGGATTATCATTACTTGGTCCGAGTGACTGGAATCGAACCAGCGGCCTCTTGAACCCCATTCAAGCGCGATACCAAACTTCGCCACACCCGGATATGCTGTTTTGCTGAACTCAGCCTAAATAAGATAGCATATCCCGGCGCAAATTGCAAGCCTTATTTTCAAGTTTTTTCAAAAAACAGCAAAAACTTTTTGTTTCTTCCTACATTGTTCCTTTCAGGTAACGGTAGTCCATTTTCATGATATTGCGCAGGAAGGGCACGAGCAGTACGGCGTCCGCCGCCATCCAGGCAAAGGGATCGGCGAAGCAGAGGGCATAGACCGCCGCGCGCGGCGCGTCGGAATTGACCGCGCCGCCTGCGATCAGCGGCGGCAGCAGCAGGCACACGCTCACGCGTGCGGCCAGCTCGGCCGCGCCCGCGCCGAGCACGAACTGCGGCTTGCCGATGCCCTGCACACAGTTGCGCACGACGAAGATGAAGCCGAGGAAGAGGTAGAGCGACAGGTCGACATAGAGGTAGGTGTTGCCGTAGCGCATCGTCTCCGCCGTGACCTTATCGGGCGAGAGGAAGATATAGAGATACCCGCCGCCGCGCGAGAGCAGCAGTCCGGCCGCGATGGAGATGAGGCACATCGTCCAGACGATGAACAGCGCCTGCACCGTTCCTTTCTTGATGCGTGCGTGGTCGCCCGCACCGAGGTTCTGTGCGGTGAAGCTGGTCATCGCCGCGCCGAGGCCGTTGAGCGGCGTCATAAGAAGATTGTTGAGCTTGTTCGCCGCACCGAAGCCGTTCTGCGCCGCGTTGGAGACCATTTCGCCGCCAAGCGTATCGAACTGCACGATGACGCTCTGCATCACGATGATGCCGATGGCAAGGACGGAGAACTGCAATCCGAGCGGGATGCCCTGAATGAGATGGCGCGTAACGTCGCGCCTTGTGATGCGCCAGTCCTCGCGGTGCAATCGCAGCTCGGGATACTTCAAAAAGGCGTAGAGAAAGCAGCCGAGCGTGCTGATGAGCTGCGCCGCAACGGTGGCGATGGCTGCGCCCGCGACGCCCCAGTGGAACGAGAGGATGAAGAGCAGATCCAGCCCCACGTTGAGGATCGTCGAGAAAAGCAGGAACGCGAGCGGCGTGGCGCTGTCGCCCATGCTGCGCAGGAACGAGCAGATGAAGTTATAGAAAAGCTGCGCGCCGATGCCGCCGAAGAGGATGGCGCAGTAGGTATAGGCCGCGCGGTAGACCTCCCCGCTCGCGGGCGTGACGTTGATCCACGCGAGCATGGGGTCGAGCAGCGCCAGCGCCAGCGCCGTGAGAACAGCGGTCAGCGCCGCGGAGAGGACGATCTGCGTCGCCATGGAGCGGCGGACGCCCGCGCTGTCGCGCGCACCGACAAAGCACGATGTCACGGTGCAGAAGCCCGCGCTTGCGCCGAAGGCGAACTGCAGGAATATCATTGCGAGCGAGGTGGTGTCGTTCACACCGGCGACCTCGCTCGCCGTCAGCGTCTGACCGACAATGGCGGCGTCGCTGATGGAATAGACCTGCTGGAGCAGGTAGGAAACGATAATGGGGAACGCGAACACGAGCAGCGTCTTCCAGCACGTTCCCTGCGTGAGGTCCACGGGCTGAAAGAACGAACGAAGCGAAAACGACGACTGATGATTCATAAGCCTCACCTTTTACCACGGTGTATTTTAATGTCTTTCATACGAGATTGTGATTATAAATTTGTAGGAAAGGGTTGTCAATGTCACTTTTGTCCAAAAAAAGTGTGCGCTTCGCGCCGCATCTTTTCTCTTGCGCCAAGGGCGTAAAGGGAGTAGAATAGCGCCGAAAACAAAGGGTGTCTCCCCTTTCGGAAAGGAGCGCGGAACGCGCCATGCTTGCCTTCCTCCTCGCACCGTTTTACCTGCTTTTTAACCTCTATCTGTTCCGCCGCATCATGGGCTGGGTGCGGGCGTGGTTCCCATGGTTCCGCAAGCGGAAGCATTGGGCCGTGCCCGCTGCGCTGTACGCCTTCTTTGCGCTCTCCTTTGTTCTGGCCTTTCCGCTGCCTGCCGGACGGCTGAAGCGCGCGCTCATGCTCATCGGGAACTATTGGCTCGGCGTGCTGCTCTATCTGCTGCTGGCAGTCCTGCTCGCGGACGGACTGCGGCTGCTGCTCGTCCACGGTCTGAAGCTCCGCTCTCTGCGCTCGGCGCGGATGTACCGCATCGCGGGCTGTCTGTGTGCGGCGGTCATTCTGGCGACCTCCGTCGGCGGCGTGATCAACGCCCGCATCGTGCGCGTCACGCCCTATGAGATCACCGTAAACAAGTCCGCCGGCAGCATGGAGAGCATGAAGGTCGTGCTGCTCGCCGATCTCCACCTCGGCTACAACGTGGGGCTTGCGCAGATGGAACGCATGGTCGCGCGCGTGAACGAGCAGGACGCCGATGCGGTCGTCATCGCGGGCGACATTTTTGATAACGCCTGGGAGGCCGTGGAGGAGCCGGAGCAGATCGCCGCGGTGCTGCGTGGCATCCGGTCGAGGTACGGCGTCTACGCCGTCTACGGCAACCACGACATCGAGGAGCCCATCCTGGCAGGCTTCACCTTCCGAAGCGACGGGAAAAAGCAGAGCAGCCCCGAGATGGACGCCTTTCTCGCGTCCGCGAACATCCGCCTCCTGCGCGACGAGGCCGTGCTGCTCGGCGGCGAGGTTCATCTTTACGGTCGCCCCGACGCGCAGCGCCCGGGGCGCGGGATCGAGGTGCGCAAAACGCCTGCGGAGCTCGTCGAGGGACTGGACGCGGGCAAGCCCATTCTGGTCCTCGACCACCAGCCGCGCGAGCTGGAGGCGCTGGCCGCGGCGGGCGTGGACGTCGATCTCTGCGGGCACACGCACGACGGGCAGATGTTCCCCGGCAACCTCACCGTCCGGCTATTTTGGGAGAATGCCTGCGGCTGTCTCCGCGTGGGGTCGATGCACAGCATCGTGACCTCGGGCGTCGGTCTCTTCGGGCCGAATATGCGCGTGGCGACCAGGGCCGAGATCTGCCCCATCACCATCCGCTTCGCTGAATGAAAAAAGGGAAACGGTTTTGCAAACCGTCTCCCTTTTTTATTTTTTCTCCGGCAGCTCGTTCCAGAGCGTGAAGCCGAGGATCAGCGCACCGCCGACGAGCTGCGGCGCCGTGACCGGCTCGCCGAGCACCGTCACCGAGACGATGACCGCCACGAGCGGATCCATGTAGCTCAGCAGAGCGACCTCCTGCCCCGGCAGCTCGCGCAGGGCGGAAAAATACAGGCAGTAGGTCACGCCCGTGTGGAAGAAGCCCACGATGAGCAGGCAGACCCAGCCGCGCGCGTCGAGCGTCCCCAGCGATACGCCGCCGGTCGCGGCGACGTAGGGAATGAGAATGACGATGGCGGCTAAAAACTGCAAAAAGGTCCGCTGGATGCCCGCGACGCTTCGGATGAACTTATTGAGCAGAATGACCGCGGCGTAGAACGCCGCCGCGCCGAGGCCGAAGAGCACGCCCCGCACATCCGCGCCGCCGCGGAGCCCCCCGACGCCGATGACCAGCACCAGTCCCAGCGTGGACATCACGAAGCAGACGATCTGCTTTCCCGTCAGCCTTTCGTGAAAGAGCAGAGGGCAGGCGGCGGTGACGAGCACGGGCGCAAAATAGTAGCTCAGCGTCGCGACGGACACGGTGGTGTAGCGGTAGGCCTCGAAAAGCAAGATCCAGTTCACGCCCATCGCCATGCCGGAGAGGAGCAGCAGCGCGGCCTCGCGCCGATTCGCGCGCAGCGCGAGTTTCTGCCCGCTCACGAGCAGATAGCCGCCGACGAGCAGCGCCGCCATCACCGCGCGGTAAAGCGCCAGCTCGCCCGAGGAAACGGAAATGCCGCGCACGAACGGCGCAAGCGTACCGAAGATAACGGCCGCGGCTGCAAGCATCCCGCGCGCCCTCCGCTGTTCCATAAGTCCTTCCTCCCTGCGCAAAAGAATGTCATCATTATAAAGGCTTCGCTGCAAAATGCAAGCCGCGGAACGCACAAATCGCGGCATTTACTTTCACCCCGCCATCGGATAAAATAGAGGAAGAAAAAATTTTTTGCGTGTTCCGCGCGACCTTCGCGCCGCGTTTGCGGTAAATAGAGTGAAAGGAGGCGGGGCCAAATGAAGGACGAGCAGATCATCGCGCTGTATTTTGCGCGCAATGAGGATGCCATCGGCGAGACCGACAAAAAATACGGAGCGCGGCTCCTGCAGCTCGCGCAGCGCATTCTCCTCGACCAGTTTGCCTGCGAGGAGGTGCGCTCGGACACCTATCTGAAAACGTGGAACGCCATTCCTCCGCAGCGCCCGCCGGTGTTTCCGGCTTTTCTCAGCCGTTTGACGCGGCAGGGCGCCATCGACCGCTATCGCCGCGACGGCGCGCAGAAGCGCGGCGCGCGGGAATATCTTCTCTCCCTTGAAGAGCTGGGCGACGCGGTCGGCGGCGAGGCGGACGAAGCGCTGGACGCGAGGCTGCTCGCCGAGAGCATCGAGCGCTACCTGCGCACGCTCTCGCCGCGCGAGCGCGGCGTCTTCCTCGCCCGCTATTTCTACGTCGATCCGCTTGCCGACGTCGCGCGGCAGTACGGCACAAGCATCGGCGCGGTCAAAAGCCTCCTCTACCGCACACGGCATGGTCTGCGCGCACATCTGGAACAGGAGGGCTTTACGGTATGACAAACGAACAGCTCAGCGCTTCCCTCAGCTATCTTGGTGACGAGCTGCTGGCGGAGTGCGGCGCGCGGCGGCAGAGGCCGAAGCGCTCATGGCGGACGGCGCTGATCAAGGCCGCGTGCATCGCACTGGTGCTTTTCAGCGGCATCTACGTCGCCGGACGCTTCGACTACTCGCTCGGCGCGGGCTGCGCCTCCAGCCCCGGCACGATCGCGGACGGCCGCTATTATTACCACGTCCGCCACAGCGGCGTCTGGTGCTACGATCCCGCCATGGGCACGAGCGAGCGGGTGCTCAGCACCTTCTGGTACGATGGCTACGCAGTGAACGGCTACGGCATTTACTACCTTCGGGGCGAAACGCTCTATGTGCAGGTACACGAGACGGGCGAGCGGATAAAGCTCTACACCGCACCGCAGGACTGCACGCGGCTTTTCTTCTCGCTGCTCGGCGACGGGCGCATCGACGTCCAGCTCCGCTTCAGCAGCTATACCATTCATCAGGACAAAGTCCCAACCGACACAGAGCCCAATGTACCGTCCTGGAGCTATAATGACACCATCGTCTGGAGCGAATACCTGCTCGACGGCAGGACCGGCGAGCTGCTGGAGGTCCGGCAGGAGTACGCATCCTCCGGTGCGGGCTTCGAGCAGTTCTATGAAAACACGCACCTCACGTTCGGCGGGTACGAATTTACCCTCGTGCCGAGCGGTCAGCGGGCGGACGGGGTCGCCCTCTACCGGCTTCTCCGCGACGGCGAGGACGTGACACCCGAGGGGACGCTGTTCGATCAGGGCTTCTTCGTGCTCCGCGGCGGCCAATACGCTCTGGTCGAGTGTGTGAGAGGCGGGAAGCTGACACACAATATGCTCTGCCTCGGTGCGGACGGCTCGGTCACAACGCTGCGCTGCCCGAACACACGCAGCTACGTCGCCGCGGCAGACGGGTTCGTTTTCTACGACCAGTACGAATGGCAGCTTGCCGAACAGCGATACGTCGGCGTCGGATGTCATGACATCGCGACCGGCGAGGAATGGCTCCTCACCGTCGACCGCACGGACCTCACGCGGGAGCTCTACGACTACACGACCGACGGGGTCTATCTCTACGCCTGCGCGCCGTGGAGCAGCGCGCACACGGTCTGGCGGCTCATCTCTGACGAGGACGGCAGGCCCGCCGCGCTGGAATACGTTGACACGGTGGGCCCCGCACGGCATTGAGACAGAGGAAACGGCAGCAGAGCGGGGGAGCTTCCCGATGGATGCTCCCCCGCTTTTTTCGCACACGGTGCGTTATTCCTTTTTCTGCGCGTCCTCCGCGCCGTTCTTCTCCTTCCGCTCGCGCAGAATGCGCCCCACGCACACGAGCGCAAGGAACGCCCACAGGGCGATGCCCGCCGTCCAGCCCTTGAGGTAGCAGCCCACCGCCATCAGGATCGTAAGCGGCAGAACGATATACAGCGTCCGAATTTTGATCATGGTTTCTTCCTCCCTGTTATTCCAGCTCGTCGAGCGTCATGGAAAAGCTCTCCGCGCAGTGCTCCATAAAGTAATCCAGCTCGGGCAGATGCATCGCGTCGAGCGCGGCGCGGGTCTGCTCGGCGGCGCGGCGAAACTCCGCGTTGCCCGCCTTGAGCTCCTCGACGCACTTGATGTAGGCGGATAGCTTGTCCGCCGCCTTGACCAGCTCGAGCACCTCGCCGTCCGCGCAGTCGAGCACGTCGTCGTAGTCGGGTCTGAGCTCGTCGGGCAGCATGGCAAGGAGCCGTCCGCAGGCGACCGCCTCGACCTTCTTGTAGGCGTCGCGGATCTCGGGCGCGTAATACTTGATGGGCGTCGGCATATCGCCGGTGATGATCTCGCTCGCGTCATGGTAGAGCGCGGCCGCGGCAACCTGTCCCGCGTCGATCTGCCCGCCGTACACGCGGTTTCGGATCACCGCGAGCGCGTGCGCGAGCACCGCGACCATGTGGCTGTGCTCCTGCACGTTTTCGGAAAAGGTGTTGCGCATGAGCGCCCAGCGTGTGATGTAGCGCATCCGCGCGATGTAGGCAAAAAAGTGGCTTTTCATGTCTCCTCCGGTTCCCCGCGCAGGCCGTCGCCGTCGACGGCGGTGATGCGCACGTTTTGCACAGTGTTATGTAACCCTTTCATCCCCACCGTGACGGGCATATAGTTCGGCGCGTGGCCGACGCTGCCCTCGCCCCTGTCCTGCTCAAAGAGCACGGGGAAGGTCTTTCCCACGCAGCGGGCGAGATAGCCTTGGTGCATCCGCTCCGCGACGGCGGCGGCGCGCGCCGCGCGCTCCTCGCGCACGCTCATGTCCACCTGCGCCATCGCCGCGGCCTTCGTGCCGGGGCGGACGGAATAGGGGAAGATGTGCATGGCGGCGAAGCCGCACTTTTCAATGAAGGCGAGCGTCTCGCCGAACTCCTCCTCCGTCTCCTCCGGAAAGCCGGTGATGAGGTCGGTGGTGATGGCGGGGTCGTCAAAATATTCGCGCAGCAGCTCCACAGACTCATAATACCGCGCGGTGTCGTACCGGCGGTTCATGCGCCTGAGCGTCGCATCGCAGCCGGACTGCATCGAGAGATGGAAGTGCGGGCAGAGGGTCGGGAGCTTTTTCGCCCGCTCGCAGAATTCCCGCGTCACCGTGCGCGGCTCGAGCGAGCCGAGCCGGATACGCATCTCCCCGCCCTCGCGGGCAATCAGCTCCAATAGGTCGATAATGCTCGTGCCGTCCTTGAGATCCTGGCCGTAGGAGGAAATTTCAATGCCGGTGACCACGATCTCGCGGTAGCTCTGCGAGCGCAGGGCGCGCACCTGCTCCGCCGCCTTGTCCATCGGCAGCGAGCGCACGGGGCCGCGCGCGTAGGGAATGATGCAGTAGGTGCAGAAGTTCACGCAGCCGTCCTCGACCTTGAGCATCGCGCGGGTGCGGTTCGCCATGCCGCCCGCCGGCAGCACCTCGAACGTGCGGCGGCGCAGCGCGTCGTCGATGTCCGCGACCGTCTCGCGCGTTTTCACGGCCTCCTCCAGCCGGTCAAGGAATCGCGCGCGGTCGTTCGTGCCCATCAAAAGATCGATGCCGAGGCTCTTCGCCTCCTCCTCGTGCGTCTGGACGTAGCAGCCGCAGGCGGCGACCACCGCGTCGGGACTGTTCTTCTTCGCGCGGCGGATCATCTGGCGCGACTTCTTGTCGCTCACCGCCGTGACCGAGCAGGTGTTGATGATGTAGGCATCGGCGGGAGACTCAAAATCCACCAGCTCGTGCCCGCGGGCGGTCAGCTCCTGCTCCATCGCCTGCGTCTCGTATTGATTCACCTTGCAGCCCAGGGTGTAAATACCGATCTTCATGCTTTCTCCTTGCTTTTCGTGGATTTTCCGCATATAATCATACCATGTTTTCGCTTGATTGCAAGTGCAAAGAAAGGAATGCTTTGCTATGATCTATCTCGACCATGCCGCCACCACGCCCGTCGCGCGCGAGGTGGCGGATACGATGTACGATGTTTTACTAAACGGCAGCGGCAACCCCAGCTCACAGTATCCCTACGGCGCCGCCGCGAAAAAGCGTCTGGAGGCGGACCGCGCGGTCATCGCCGCCGCGCTCGGCTGCAAGCCGGACGAGCTGTATTTTACCTCCTGCGGCACGGAGAGCGACAACTGGGCCATCCGCCTTGCCGCCCACCAGAACCGCCGCGTCGGAAAGCACATCATCACCACCGCCGTGGAGCACAGCGCCGTGCTTGAGCCTTGTAAACAGCTGGAGCAGGAGGGCTATGCCGTCACCTATCTCGCGCCCGACCGTCAGGGGAATATCACCGCGCAGCAGGTCGCGGACGCGCTGCGCGAGGATACGGCGCTCGTCTCCGTGATGCTCGCGAACAACGAGACCGGCTGCGTCTTTCCCGTCGCGGAGATCGCGCGGCTCCTGCGCGAGCGCGGCTCCAAGGCGCTGCTGCACACCGACGCGGTACAGGCGTTTTTGAAGCTCCCGTTCCGCGCGGATACGCTGGGCGCGGACCTCATTTCCGTCAGCGGACACAAGCTCAACGCCCCCAAGGGCGTCGGCGCGCTTTACATCGGCCCGCGCTGCCGCGCGGTGCGTCCGCTGCTCGCGGGCGGCGGGCAGGAGCGCGGCCTGCGCTCGGGCACCGAGGCCACCGCGCAGATCGCGGGCTTCGCCAAGGCGGTGGAACTGCGGCTGGCGGGCTATGAGGAAAAGCTCGCCCGCATGGCGCAGCTCAAGCAGTACGCGCTCGAGCAGCTCCTCACCATCGATGGCGTGGTGCGCATCGGGAACGGCGACGCCCCGCATATCCTCTCCGTCTCGCTCGTCGGCTATCCGAGCGCGAACGTCGTCACTGACCTCGGCGCGCAGGGCATCTGCATCTCCGCCGGTTCGGCCTGCCACCGCGGCAAGCTCAGCCACGTCTACGCCGCGATGAAGCTCGACAAAAGGACCGCCGCGGGCGTGCTGCGCGTGAGCTTCGCGCCCGAGACGACGCGCGAGGAGATCGACGCGCTTGTATCCGCGCTCCGCAAGCATAAGGAAACACGCTTCCCCATGCTGTAAATTTGACGCTTCGTCAGCTTCTTTGAGGTTTATTATGTTCTCCTATCTCCGTCAGCCCAAGGGCTTCTACCGACGCCTCTTTCTGCTCGCCCTGCCCATCATCGTGCAGAATCTCATCACCACCTCGCTCGGCTTCCTCGATACCTTCATGGTCGGTCTGCTCGGCAGCGAGCAGATGTCCGCCGTCACGGTGGCAAATGTGCCCATCTTCATCATCCAGCTCATCGTCTTCGGATTGCAGAGCGGGTCAAGCGTGCTCATCAGCCAATACTGGGGCCGCGGCGACCGCGAGAGCATCAACCGCGTCATGGGCATCGGCTTTTGTATCGCCGGCAGCGTCTCGACGCTCTTCGCGCTCATCATGGCGTTCTTCCCGGCGGATGTTCTGCTGCTGGTGACGGACAATCTCCGTCTCGTCGCGATCGGCACGCCGTATATCCGCATCGTCGGCTTCTCGTATATCCTCAATTCCCTCTCGTCCATCTACATCGGGATGCAGCGCAGCATCGAAAATCCGCGCTTCGGTATGATGGTGTTCGGCGCGTCCATGCTCTGCAATACCGTGGGCAATTATGTGCTCATCTTCGGCAAGCTCGGCTTCCCCGCGCTCGGCGTCACAGGCGCGGCGGCCGCCACGCTGCTCTCGCGCGTGGTGGAATTTGCGCTCGCCTTCGGCTACGCCCTGCGCTGCCGCACCGTGCCGCTCCAATGGAGCGCCCTTCTCCGCCCGGGCCGCGAGATGCTGCGCCGCTTCATCCACTACAGCGCGCCGGTGCTGGCGAACGAAACGCTCTGGGGCGTGGGCTACTCGCTCATCACCGTCATCATGGGCCACATGGCCGCGAGCGGCGACCTCATCGCCGCCTACACCGTGGCGGGCAGCATCGACAAGCTCTCCACCGCCGGCATCTACGGCATCGCCAACGCAGCCGCCGTCATCGTCGGCAAGGAGATTGGCATCGGCAGCAGCCGCGAGAGCGTCGTGCGCATCGGCAAGGCCGTGTGCCTCACGGCATTTCTCTTCGCGCTCGCCCTCGGCGGCGTGGAGCTTCTGGCCTTTTTTACGCTGCTCCGGCCGTATGTGCTGCCGCTTTTCTCCCTCTCGGCGGGCGCGGCGGCGATGTGCGCGGTCATGGTATACTGCTACGCGGGCGTGATGCCCCTCCACGGCTTTTCGTCCACGATGGTCGTGGGTGTGCTGCGCGGCGGCGGCGACGTGCGCGCCTCGCTGCTCATCGACAACTTTCCCCTCTGGTGCATGGAGCTGCCGCTGATGTGCCTGCTCGGCCTTGTCCTTAAGGTGCCGAACGAGATGTTCTGCCTGTGCATCGCCATCGAGCATCTGGCAAAGACCCCCGTCGGCCTCTGGCGCATCCACAGCGGCAAATGGGTGCATGACATCACACGAAGCGATTAAAAGGAGCTGCCGGACATTTTGTCCGGCAGCTCTTTTTCACTTTTTGCCCGCGTTGATGCGCTTGACGTCGAAGCATGTCTCCTTCAGGGTATTCCCCTGCGCGTCCGCGATGGCAAAGGAAACGGTAAAGATCCCTGTTTCGGCGCTGTAGCTGATGAAGCCCGTTTCCCCCGTGCCGGTCGTCCGCACCCGCAGGCCCTGCGGGTAGGAGGCCGAGCCGAGGAGCCGGAACTCCTCGCTGTCGGTCGTCTGAATGACGACCTCGCCGTCGTCGCTGATCGCAAACGAGCCTCCGCCGCCGCTGTCCGTCGTGCCGACGCCCTGGATGAACATATTCTGTCCCACCTCGCCGCTGTAGCGCAGCTTGTCGCTGATGGCTGCCGTCAGCGTGGAGCAGAGCAGCTCCGTCTCCGACAGCTCCATCGACTCGCGGTACGTCCGCACGGCAAAGCGCACGCCCACCGCCAGCATCGCGCTGATGAGCAGCACGATCAGCACCGTACACAGCGTTTCGGTGAGCGTCACGCCGCGGCTGCCGCGCAGTTTTTTCATGGCGTCACCCCCGATGAGGTCGTGTCCGTATAATATTGATATCTGTTGTCCGTTGTATAGAGCGTGACTTCCTCGCTGCCGGTCTTTTGGCTCGTGCCGAAGTGGGTTCCCTCAGCCGTTACGGTCACCGTCTTTCCCTGCTCCGCGGTATAGCGGAAGGAAACGTCCTCGCGCGCGGCGGCGTTGATCCGCGCCGCGGTCACCGCGGCGGTCGAGAGAAGGGCGAACGCCAGCGCCGCGATGAGCACGGAGGCCAGCGTCTCCACCAGCGTCTCACCGGCCTTGCTCCTGCGTTTTTTCATGCGTTCCCCTCCGCTCCCTTGGTGATCTTTGGGTTGCTCCAGGTGATGGTCAATTCGTCGATCCTGCTCCAGCCCGCGGTGTTCGCATAAACGTCTGTACTTTCGCTGACGCTTCCGCTCAGCCTGAGCGTCATGCGGCAGTTATCCGCGTCCCCGGCGTCGGCCAGAGAAAAGGCGATCCGGATATCATAGCCCTCGCTTCCCGTTCCCCGTCCTGTCATGGAAAAGCTTGCCTTGACCGGCGGGAGCGCTTCATCCGGCAGCGTGATGGTGATGGTATCGGTGCAGCCGCCGTTCCGCGCGCCGTCCGTGAGCCAGTCTCCCATCAGGCCGGTCGGCAGCTTCTCTGTGGAGGAGCTGCCGGTTTGTACATAGCCTTCGCTCTTCTCGTCCCATTCGTAAGTCGTGGTGGTAGTCTCGGTATACCGCATCTGGTCGATGCTGTCGCGTACGAGCTCCGCCGCCGAGCTGACGGCAAGGTAGTTCTGCTGCGCGGTGCGGTCGCCGTTCACGCGCCGCGCGGCGCTGAGCGCCGCGGAGAGAATGACCGCGCTGACCACCGCCGCGGTCAGGACCAGCAGGAGGGCCATCAGAATGGTCACGCCCTGTTCGTTCTTCAGTTTTTTCATCCCGATGCCCCTCCTTTCCTTTTTACGCCGTGCCGTCGGCTGCCTTCGCCAGCACCGTCACCGGCACGATGCGGCTCACCGCGACCGTCTCGTTCTCATTGATCCGATAGCTCGCCGTGATGAGCAGCGTCGTCTCGCCCGCACCGATGCCCCGGACGCTCTGCGGAACGCCGTTTTTCCAGACGATCTGTGCAGCGCCCGTCTCGGCATTGGCGACCGTCCAGCTGAGGTCTTTCGTCAGAGCCTTGCCGCTGCGGTCCAGCGCGGCGAGTCCGAGCGGCACCGCCGCGGCCTCATTCACCGTGATCTGCTTCGCGCGCTCGATCTCGTCGCTCATCCGGATCGTCAGCTCCGCGGTGACGCTTACCATCAAGCGCGCCACATGACCGTCCAGCGCCGCGGTGATCTCCACCGAACCGTTCGCCAGACCCTCCAGCGTCACACGACAGGTCTTTTCATCGACCTTTTGGAAGCCCGTCACCCTTGCGATGCTCTCATTGGTCGAGCGGAACGATTCGGGCGTCAGCCCGCCGAGCTTTCCGTCCTCCATGTTCTCCAGCTTCAGCACCGCGGTAATAACCGCGCTGCCGATTCCGGCATCGTAGTCGGTGATGCGGTCGATCGTCACGCTGCTCTTCTCCCAGACCGGACCGACGAGCGGCCAGTCGCCGTAGTGCAGGTTCGCCCTGCCGCTGTCGGTGTGCTCGCTCGCCTGTGTGAGCACGGTCGGGAACGGGTAGTCCTGCCCGTCGAGCACGGCGATGTTTTTGCCCGGGAAGCTATACTTGCCGTGGACCTCGGCCTGCGCCTCCTCGACGGTGACCCAGCCGAAGACGCTGTCCCCGTTTTGATTCAGCAGCTCCAGGATCCTTTTGTCCTGCCCGTTCTTCGTGACGTCCTTCCTGCCTGCCATCTGCTCATAGCTGAGCTTTGTCAGGTCGATCGAATAGCTCGGTCGATGATTTCTTCCACCGATGTATTCACTGAGATACGAAAGATCGCCCTGCAGCATCTTTTCCTTCTCCTCATCGCTCGCCAGGATCGTCGCAAGACTCTTTTTGCCGCAGTGATACTTCGGCAGGTTGTACTGGACATCTGACTCCGCATAATAGTAGCAGTTGGTAATGGTCACGCTCGGCGCCCATTCATAGCGGTCGGCAACACTGCCGATGCGGGAGATCGCCATGATCGTGCCCTGCATGGTCGGCAGCCCCATATAGGTGTAGCAGTTCTCATACTCCGGCGCTCCGTCATCCGTGCCGTTCTTGTCGGAAAAGTTGCGGAAGTTGGAGGAGAAGCCGCTGCCGCCGATTCCGCCGATGTAGACATAGGTCCCCTTCGCGTTCTCGACCTCTGTCTCCTTCTCTGTACTGGTCTTCACGGTGACAAGGCTTCCGCTCTTGTCCACGCGCTCATTGAGCGTATCGCTGCCGATCGTGATCGTTCCGCCGGTGTAGCAATTCGTCACCTTGTACTGCACACCGCCGACCAGACCGCCCACGCGGACAAAGTTGCCGTATTGAGCTCTGGTCAGTTTGCCGCTGTCGCCGGCTTCCCGGTGCGTGCAGTTGACCTTGATATCGACCACCGCCGAGCAGCTGTTCAAATTGACCTTGGATACGCCGATCAATCCGCCCACCACCGCCTCGCCGAGCTGGAGCGGGTTGGTGCTGTTATCTTCGATGGTATAGCCCGCAATGGCGCAGTTGGCGATCTCCGCAGCGCGGTTTTCAACATTGACCCAATTTCCGTTCGCGTCGTAAAGGTAATCATACGCGATGCCCACCAGACCGCCGAGCGCGTAGGCGCAGCGGTAGTTACGGTAGACCGTGCCCGCCGGTGTGCTGCGCGCGATCGTTCCGCCGTTGTCGCTGTAGAGCACGATGTCGGTGAGCTTCGCGCCCGCCGCCGTACCGAAAACGCCGACGTTGTAGCAGGGCGAGTCGATGTTGATGTTCTTGATGTAGTAGTTATCGCCGTCGTACACACCGCCGAACCAGCTGTAGAGGTCCACCGCATAGCCGCTGTTGTCCGTACTTACTTTTGGATTGTCAAAGGTCGCGCCGGCGATGGGATGGAACGCGGTATTCTGTTCGCCGTTTTTCGCATCCGTCCCCGCGCCGTTGAGGTCATGCGTTTGCTGCCAGCTACGCTTCGGACGCTTTTCCAGAGCTGCGCTTTCGCTCTGTTTTCCTGTCCGTGTGATCGTGGCGTACTGCAGATAGGGGAAGCTCTGAAGGGTTTTATCCGTTACCTCGCGTTTGACGCTTCCGCTGCCGCCGTACCAGCTCCAGTTGATGAACTGCAGCTGCTGCACCGAGCGGACCTGATAGGCCGCCTGGTCCGTACCCGGCTTAGCATCGTCCGCATAGCCGAAGGCATCCGCGAAAAACGGGCAGACCGTGTAGGTGTAGCTCCGGCTCGTGCCGCGGTTCAATATCCACGTTCCGTTGGCATCACTGGCAGACTGCAGGCGCAGGCCGGTCTCGCCGGTCTCGTAGGCGGCGAAGGTATACTCCGGCATCTGCGCTCCCAGCGCCGACGCCGCCGCCCTGGCCTCCTCCGTATCACCGCCGTCCATGACGAAGCCGCCGCTCGCCGTCAACGTCGGCTTTTGGGAGCTGCTCTCCCAATAGTAGCCGTAGCCGTAGGCGGTGATCACGCCGCCGTCGTCATGCGCGGTGCAGAGGGTACTGCCCTCCTTGCGCTCCGTGCCGACAAAGCCGATGTAGGAGAGGTGATAGCCGCTGTTCGCGCCGTCCTCCTCCTTTTCCCAGTAAAACACGCCGACCTCGCCGACATTCGTCGGCACCGGCCAGTCGCCGTAGTGGACGAGTACGCCGCTCGCGTCCTGCATACAGGCGGGATAGGGGTAGCTGTCCTCCGTATTTTTCCGCCTATACCTCGCTTCCGCGGACGTGCCGAAGCCAGACAGCCCGAGCGCCTTCAGTTCCGCTGCGGTCATGGGCTGCGCGCCGCCCGCGGTCTCCGCGCTGTACAGCCGGTCCTCCTCCCAGAAGCGGTAGGTGCCGCCGTTGAGATAGTAGCAGCTCTGCACGCTGCCGGAGGCGGTAAAGCCGTCCGCCTCGGCGCCCGCCGAGGACATGGCCGTCGCGCAGTAGGCGTCGCGGATGATGCCGCCGTTGTGCGCGGCGAAGCCGCCGAGCTCTACCTCGCCGCCGCGGACGGTCGGGACATTGATCGCCGCGATGCCATAGCAGCCCTCGATGCGCCCGTCGTTCCGTCCGGCGAAGCCGCCCGCGCTGAGCTGCGCGAACACGTTCTCGGCATAGACTGAGGGGCTGCTCACGCTGCACTGCATCACGTAGCCGTCATTGTAGCCGACGAAGCCGCCGACATAGACCGTGCTGCCGCTGTTGGCCAGCGCCTTGGCGTGGTAGCCCGCGGCCGCGCAGCCGCGCACCGTGCCGGAGTTGTAGCCGACGAGCGCGCCGATGTAGGCGCTCCTGCGCTGGATGCCGCGGTCAAAGCCGACGATCGTATCCTCCGCGCCGGCAATGAGCACGATGTCGCGCAGCTCGCCTGCGCTGCAGCCGAACAGGCCCGCATAGACCTCGCCCGCGTTCTCCGTTCCGCCGCGCCCGAGACCGTTCCCGGTGATCGGCGCGCTGATGATCTCGTGCCGCTGACCGTTGTAGGTGTGGATGAACGGCTTAGCCGTGCTGTCGCCGATGGGGAACTGGGGGAGGTTCGCCGAGGGCTCGGTGTCGTTTCTGCCATAGTTCTTCCAGTCGTAGCTGACATAGTCGATGCCGCGCTCCTGCACAAAAACGCTGCTCTCATCGAGCCGCTCCCGGTATTCGTCGTAGTAAAGGCTCAGCGCGTAGAGCTGGCGCGCCGTGCGGATGGAAACGCCCGTCGGGCTCTCCACCGTGCCGTCCTCGCCGGGCGTCGTCACCGTGCGGGCAAAGTGCGGCGCGTAGAGATACGCCGCGCCGTCGACCCTGACCTCCTGATAGAAGCTGTTCGGATCGACATATTCCGTATTCACCGCCCCGGTCGGCAGCGGCAGGAGGTAATAGCTCCTCCCGTTGTAGGTGACCTGCACCGCGGCATCCGCGGCAAGCATTTCTGCCTTTTGTACCGCGACGCCCGCTGCCGTCCAGGTCCAATAGGTGACCGTGACCGACGCGGTCGGCTTGCTGTCGTAAATCATGCCGTAGCCGTCGCCAAGCACCGTTTCGTCGTCCCGCAGGGACGACACGTTGCCGCCGAGGAAGCCATAGCCTGCCGCCGTGCCGTTTTGATAATGCTCGTAGTACGCCAGCGAGCCGGACTCAAACTCCGCCTTCCAGTCGCCGTAGTGAGGGATCCCCTGCAGCTTCGGGTAAGAGTAGTCGGTCAGGCCCATGCCCTCCATGAGGTTGTAGGCGTTGGTGCTTCCGCCGCCCGTCACGGCGGTAAATGCGGTGCCAAGTCTCTGCGCCGCGGCGGGGCGGCTGGCGCCGCTCCATTCTCCGTAGCCGACATCGGTCGTCCCGGCGATATGCTGTGCCTTCGCCGCCCGCTCTTTCAGATAAAAGGTCCCCGCCGCCGCGGTCTGGACCTGTGCATCCGGCTTCGCCGTCGAGTAGGTCAGATCGACGTCCGCATTGAGCGGAACGCTCACACCGTAGCATCCCGTCATAGCTTTGACCGGTCCGGCGGACAGGCCCGCCGTGACCGCTGCCTCCTGGAAGCCCGCGGCGTAGCAGCTCGTCAGACGGATCGTGCTCGTCCCGATGCTCCCGCCAAACAGACCGCCGGTCTGTCCGTTCGTCTTATCGCTGTTGTAGAGGTAGCAGTCGGCGTAGCAGCGCTCCGCCGTCACAGCGCCGTCCGCCTGTCCGATCAGGCCGCCCGCCGCCGTCGTACCCCGAAGGACCGAGGCGGCAAAGCTGCTGTCGATGGAGACCTCCGCGTTCCCGCTCACATAGCCGACCAGACCGCCGGTCACATTGCCGGCGAGCCAAATATCCCGCTCCGTTTTTGTGCTCAGACCGTCGCTCGCCGGGTCCAGATAGACGCGGCAGCCGGTAACGCTCACCGTACCGGACACCGTGCCGGCAAGGCCGCCGACGTTCCCCGTTCCAGTGATCTGCGCGCCGGTGAGCGTGATGTCCGCCAGCGTGCCGCCGGAAAAGCTCTCAAACAGGCCCGCGTCGCCGTTCGTATCCACCGGCAGGTGCGCGATCACCGGACGGTACGTCGTGCCGTCCACGGTATAGCTGCCCCGGTATTCACGCAGCGCCGTGTTAACAATGGGGCGGAACTTCTTCTCGCCGTAGACCGACGCCCAGCCGCTCGCGCCGGTGAAGTCAATGTTCTTCTCCTGCACCGCGCGGGTGACGGCCGACGCCACCCCGGACGCCTTGTCCAGATTCTGCAGGTGGCGGGCGCAGGTGACGACCGCCGTATCGCCGTCGCGCAGCGTATGGAACAGGCCATTTGTCTTTTCGGGCACAAATCGCGCGCCCTCCACCAGCGGGTCGTCGCTGGTGACCTCAACGGTGACGGTCAGATTCTCCCCGGGCGTCAGCATCTTCAGCCATTCCTGCTGCGCAAAGCGGCGGCTGCCGTCGCCGCTCAGGTCGTCGAGCGTCACCGTCACCTCGTAGTCCCGGAAGCTCTTCTCGATCGTGGTGAACGTCTTGGTATCATTTTTCAGCTCGGTGCGCGCCGTCTCATTTCCTTTGTCGTCGCGGATGGTGATGAAGAAATGGAGCGGACGGTCATTCGGCGCCTTGCAGGTGATGCGCACCTCCAGCGTCTCCCCGTTGAGGATCTCCGCCCGCGGCGCGAGCACGCCGGTGTCATTGACCGCCGCCGCGTCGCCGCCATAGTAGCCGACCTTCGCCGTTTTCATGCGCTGGCTGCGGTAGCGCAGCACGTCGAGCCCGGTATGCACGCCCAGCGCCTCCTCGCTGTAAAACACCGCGTAGACGCTGCCGCTGTCCGCGTTGTACTCCACGAGCCAATGGCCCTCGCGCAGCTCGGCGTCGGTCTGCTCCCGCGGCAGGATATAATACGCCGCGGCGGAGGCGTTGTCCTTGTCCGCGTCGGTCACATACCAGAGCGGAATCTTGCTCTCGTCGTACTTGTCCTCTTCCGCGTCGAGAGGAATATAGGTAAAGCGCTTCACATCGCTGCCGCTCTTGTATTTCTCCTCCATACCGGCGGCCAGAAGCTGCGTCATGCGGTTCTGCGCGGTCTGGAATAAGATCTCCGCCTTGCTGTCCAGCTCCGTCTGGCGCAGGTCGCGCTGATGGCGGGTGATGGGGATCATGGCCAGGCCCATCAGCACGATCAGGATGG
>OLGA01001347.1_pt1 | contig 19463 bp, 16 predicted proteins | sample 1604881 | NCBI WGS metagenome assembly OLGA01 (sample SAMEA3888896, study PRJEB22519) | human gut metagenome | biome: human gut; feature: human-associated habitat; material: faeces | place: Denmark | collected 2009 | reverse complement strand
CACGCCGAAGTAAGCAACAATATCATCGTAAGTAGCGTCAAAAATATTATTGTTGACCTCGTTCATCCAGACGTAGCCCTTCTGTACCTGCTCCTCGGTCACGATGCCGTCGCCGCCGGATACGTTCGCGGCGGTGGGCGCAGCAGGCGCGTCCGCCGAGTTGGAAGAGACGGCCTCGCCGCCGACCACATCCGGCATGGAGCTGCCGGACTCCACGAGCGGGAGATACCAGTCGTCATAGTAATAGGGGATATCGTCAGGATAGTCGGCAGCAAAGTCATCCCAGAGCTGCCCCCACGGGCGCAGATAAACCTCGTAGTAAAACTCATCGTCGCCGTCTTCGTACCAGCCCTCAATGCAGATCATGTTTTCAACATCGGGGAAACGGCCGTTTATCGCGGGATCGATGATCCAGTCGGCATGCTCCAAAGGCAAATTCGTGAAGTAGCCGCTCTCCGACATCACGGTACCGTGCTCTCCGACACCGGCGCTGTTCAGCGTGACCGTCGCCTGCGACATCGGATCGGCTCTCGAGTAGTCCTCATCCCAGATCGTGACGGTGCCCGTATAGTCCAGGCCGATATCGATGACAGCGCAGGCGTCCCACCACTTTCCCGCCATGCTCTCGTAAGCGCCCGAGCAGCCGGTCATCGTCCACCAGCCATACCACGCGCCGTTCCACCAGTCAAGCAGCGCATCACCCGTCGGAGCGGGAAGGGCGGTGTTTGTGCTGCCCGTCGAATCGGCGGACGTTTCCCGGCTGAGCGTAGCCGGGTCGATGGTGATCGTGCCGTTTTTCTTGCCGAACAGCTGCTCAAACGTCACTTTTATCGGGGCCGACGCATCCTTCAGCACATAGGCCGTTTGTACCTCAAGCGTTTCGCCCGGCGCGACATCCTCAAACTGTTTGTCAACCGCCGTAGCGAAGGAGGCGTAATCGGTGATGACGGCAGCGACCTCCAGCTCCTCGCCGTTCTGCACAAGCGTTTCATTGATGCTCCAGATGTACGACGCCGATTCCTTGCTGTTGTTTGTAAAGTCCAGCGTCAGAACAACGGCATCGTTCCCGTCGGAATCGGTCATGATGCACGCGTCCTTATAGAGGAGCTCATAGTCTTCCAGCTTGATTTGGTTGGACTCTGTCTTTTTTCCCTCGCCGCCGCAGCCGCAGAGACTTATTGCCAGCACAGCGATGAGCAGCAGGCTCAAAAAGCGGGTCATGGTTTTGCTCATGTCAATCTCCTTTACGTATCCTTCACAATGACATTTCCGTATTTGTCTGTGAACTTTCCTGTGGCGATCTTGATAAGATCGACGATCACTCCGATGCCGAAAACCCCGGCGGTAAGCAGGAACAGTATGCCGGTGCCGATCTTGCCGACATAGAAGCGGTGGATGCCGAGCCCGCCGCAGAAGATGCAGAGGAGCAGCGTGGTAAGCCAGCTCTTCGGCGGCTCCGCGCCGACGGGAACTGCGGGCGGAATGTAATCCGCGACCGGCTCGCCGTTGAGGATCTTCTGTACCGCGTCGGCTACGGCGTCAATGTAGCCGCCGCGATCTGTGGCGAGACCGATCGTTGCGCCCTTCACGCCCTTGCGCAGAGCGCTGTTCTTGTCAACGCGCACGCCGCCGACCGACGCCTTGGCCTCTGAAATGACCGGCTGGATACGGATGTGCGTGCCGTTAGAGAGATAAAGCCAGAGAGTGACATCCAGATTCGGCTCTTTTTCAAACACGATGCGCTGCCCGGCGACGCCGCCCTTGATCTGGAACGGCATCTGGAACGCGGTTCTGCGGGCATTGAGTTTGTCGAAGATCTCCTCAAGCGTGGTGGAATAGGAGAGATCAAATTCACGGGGACTGGTTGCGAATGCTGCCTCTTTCATGGTGCCTGCAAAGTCTGCCATAATTTTCTCCTTTCTGAAAATCGACGTTTGGGGTGTGGACCGTTCTTCTTGCTTTTGTTCCTTTTGCGTTTTACCCGCGGGCGGCTCAGCCGTTTAACGCGCCGCCGCAGTATTCGCAGCAGCCGTTGGCATCCGGCATGGTCGTCGCTCCGCAGAAGGGGCAGGTGACCGCCATTTTGGGCGCGGCGGCTGCCGCGGCCTCGTCGCGGACACGCTGCCGCGCCTCGGTGAGAGTGTTTTTGATCTCCTGACCCATCGCCGTATACTCTTTGTAATCGTGGTTAAGGATCGGGTTCGGCTTGCGCACAAGCGGCACGCCGCCGGAGGGCGTCGTCTCAACGCTTGAGCTGTTCAGCTTGAAACGCATTTCGTCAAAATACCTGTGGTTCACGCGGATCACAACATAAAAGTCATAGCTGAACGTGTATCGCGGGGGATTATAGCTTACGCGCTTGTTCTCCTTGTCGGTGGTGTATTCCTCGCTGCGCTCCTCGTCGATGTCGAGATCGACGCCGGTCACCTGCGAGAAATCGATCACGTCGGGGTTGGCGTCGGTATAGTTCCGCGCGCGCGTGACGATGAATTTTCCGGCGTCCTCGTCGATAAGCACCTTCGTATCCTCACCGTAGCTGCGCGTCACATGGAGCGCCGCAACGGCATTGCGGTTTTCCTCACGGTAGGCAAGCTGCTCGCGGATCTCCTCCACGGTGCTGCTGCGCCGGTCGGAAAACCAGGGTGAGAGCTTCGCGGAGCAATTTTTGCAGAGGTTGCCGTCCTCCAGCTTACGGTTGCCGAGAAAGCCGATCTTTTCGCCGCAGATGCTGCAATATTTCTTGTCAAACAGTCCCATATGTTTTGATCTCCTTTATGTTTGCTTTTCATAATGATAATGCTGTTTTTTATCCGCCCCGGGGCGGAGCGCCGGTCAGTCCTGCCGAGCCTTCTTTTTCCGGACAAGCAGGAGCACGACGACGGCGGCGGCAATCAAAAGCAGCGGCAGAAGCGTGAGCAGGAGGACTCTCCCCACGGAGGAGCCGCTTTTTTCCGCCTTTTCGGGCGCATCGCCCTTTTGGTTTTTCTGCGCGTCGTCCGGCCCGGCAGGAGTTTCGCCGGTGCCGGGCTTCTCGCCCTTGCCGCCGGTCTTCTCGCCCTTTCCGTTCTTATCCGCCGTTTCGGCGGCGGGCGCGGCGGTCGATGCCGCGGGCGTGTCCGTCGGTGCGGCCGTGGGCGTGGGCGTCGGCGCGGCCGTGGGCGAGGCAGCCGGCGCGGCGGTCGTCCCTCCCGAAGTGAGCTTGGGGATCGGTCTTGTGCGCACCATGCCGCACGCCGTGCACACCCATTCCTTAACGCCCTCCTGCTCCGTCGTCGGCGCCAGGACGATCGTCCCTTCGTTCCAGGCGTGTTCCGTCTTGGGGATTCCGCGGCTCTCCGTCACGCCGCAGGTTGCGCACTCCCGCTTCTGCATGCCTTCCTCCATGCAGGTGGCCTGCGTCGTGGTAAACCACGCGCCGAATTTATGTCCCGTCTTGGGGATGCCGCGGCTCTCCGTCGCGCCGCAGGTTGCGCACTCCCGCTTCTGCATGCCTTCCTCCGTGCAGGTGGCCTGCGTCGTGGTAAACCACGCGCCGAAGCTGTGCCCCTTGGCGGGCGTCGTGGTGGTCCCCCCATCCGCGCCGCAGTCGTCGCAGACAAATTCGGTATATCCCGGAGTGGTGCATGTAGCAAATACTCGCTTCCAGACGACCCAAAAGTGACCCGTGGCAGGTTCTGTGGAGCGCCCCTGGCTCGCAGGGCAATTCCGGCAGTAGGTGTAGTATTCTCCTGCCGTGGTGCAGGTAGGCTCTTTTGTATAGTACTTATACCAGCTGTGGCCCGTTGCCGGCACGAGCTCCGGATACCACTTGTTGCATGTACTGCAATAGGCTCGCTTCTCGCCGGCTTTTGTGCAGGTGGGCTCTTTAACGATCTCCCACGGCCCGAATTCGTGGGGCACGATGTCGCCGATGGAAAAGACGCGGCTCCACCCGCAGACGGTACATTTCAGTTCGTAGTATCCTCCCTGCAGGCAGGTTGGCTTTTTCTCATCGGTCTGTATAACGTTTTCATGGTGTTCCGGATTATTGTCGTCCGGCGAGCATGCAAGTGCCGTGACCGTGAGCAGCGCCGCCGCGAGCGCGAGCGCCGGAATAAATCGCAGGAGCTTTTTCATCTTTCACCGTTCCTTTCAAAGTATGTCGATCACGCCCGCGAGATACGTTGGCGACACCGACGCATAGATAAAATCATCGGCCAGCTGATCCTTCACCGTCTGCCGCACCTCGGCGGCAAGCTGTTCGTCCGCGTTCTCATCCACCAGAAGGAGAACCTTGCAGTCCCACCCGAGGTTTTTTACCGCGCTGCAGAGTCTGATCCGCTCGCTCAGCTTCCAGATGCCCTGTCGGATGACCTCCATCACCAGCACATTGGCATGACAGCTTCGGCAAAGCGCAAGCGTATCCTCCGGTTTTGAAGAGCGATAGACGATGAAGTCCGGATCGTATCCCGCAAGCACCTGCATGACTGCCTCTGCCAAAAGGCCGCCCTGCAAATCCAGCACGATTCTTCGCATCTGTGCTTCTCCACCGCCTTTCCCTTTTTAGAGTGCTTCAACTATATATTAGCCGATCGTCTTCTCTCGCGCACCCGCCGATTGGATAGGGTTTGCATTTATTTTCTGTTCCGGGCCATACCCCCTCTCCGCTCTCCGCAAAGCGCCCAAAACCGCATTGCTCTTTTCCTGTCTGCATGATATACTGCATTTGAATGCGTGGAGCCGGAAGGAGCACGGAATGAGTAAAGCGACAAAAAAGAGCCTTTTGTATGCGCTTGCCGCGCTGGGGCTTATCGCGCTTGCCATGTGGCTTCGTTATGCCAGCCGAACGGTGCTCCATTCTCCGGTTTATAACCATTTGCGCAGCGGAATTTATATCTTCCTGCTGTGCGCATGGTGCCACTCTGTCCGGGTCCGCATTGTGCAGACGCAGGTGCAGCGCTATTTGCTGGCGATTTCGATGCTGATGGTGCTGTGGCTTCTCCTGCGCTCGATCAAGTTTTCCATTGCCAATACAGATGCGGAGCGCTGGCTCTGGTATTTTTACTATGTCCCGATCCTCTTTATCCCCATGCTCTCGGTATTCGTCTCCCAGTCGCTGGGAAAGCCGGAGGACTTTCATTTGCCGCGGCGGACAAAACTGTTGTATGTGCCGACAGTGCTGCTCCTGCTGCTCGTTTTAACAAACGATCTGCATCAGCGGGTGTTTTCCTTTCCGTCCGGCATTTTGTCGGACGCCGCGTACCGTTATGAGAGAGGATATTTCTTCGTGCTCGGCTGGGAGCTCTTTTGTGCGGCGCTCTCGCTTTTTATGATCGTGACAAAATGCCGTATCCCGCACACGAAGAGAGTCCGCTGGCTGCCGCTGGTGCCGTTTGCGCTTTCGCTGGCATACGTTTATGCGTATGCCGAAAAGATCCATTGGGTCTGGGTGCTGGCGGGCGACATGACAGTCGCCCAGTGCCTGATGTTTACCGGCATTTTTGAAAGCTGCATCCAATGCGGACTCATCCAGTCCAACCGCGGATACGATGAGCTTCTGGAAGCGACAACGCTTCCTGTGCAGATCACGGATGAAACTTTTTGCACGAAGCACGCATCCGCTACGATGCGGCCGCCGCTTCCGCAAAGTGAGCTGCGGCAGATAACGCAGGATACCGTGCAGCTCGACGATGACACGCTTTTAAAGCGCCATAAGCTGCGCCGCGGCTGGGCGTTCTGGAAGGAAGACGTTTCAAAGCTGAATCAGCTCCGGCAGGAGCTGGAGCTGACGTGCGACGAGCTTCGCGATGTAGGCGACGTTTTGGCGGCGGAGAATGCACAGCACGCAAGACTTTTAAAGCTGACGGAAGAAAACCGTCTCTATGACATGATGGAGGCGCAGACTGCCCGGCAGATCGCCATGCTGCAGGAGCGGCTGACTGAGCTGAAAAAAACGGATGATCCGGCGCGGGCAGAGCGTCTGCTCGGACAGATCATCGTCATCGGAACCTATATTAAGCGGAGAAACAACCTGATTTTTGTCGGCGTACAGCGCGGGTCAATTTCCGTGCAGGAGCTGCGGCTCTGCCTGAACGAGTCTGCGGAAAATCTCTGCCTGTACGGCGCGGAGTGCTCAGCGCTCATCAAGGGGGACGGGCAGCTTTCCATTGAGCAGGCAACGGCGGCCTATTCCCTTTTTGAAGCGGTTGTGGAAGCAGAGCTTGAATCGCTGCGCTCGCTGTTGGTTTCCATAGAGGTCGGCGATGCGCTGCATATGAATCTCTGTATTTCCGGCGAGGCTCCCCTCCGCCATCTGAAAGATCCATTCCCCGCGCTTGAATGGGAAGAGGATGAGGACGGCCTGCAATATGTCATGCTCCGGGTGGAGAAATCGGGAGGGAAATAAAAGCATATGGACAGGATCAAAGAGAGCTTTGACAGTCTGCCCATTGCGGTCTGCTTTTTTGATAAAAACGGCGTGGTGCGGCTTATTAACCACCGAATGCTTGCCGTGGCAAGCCAGCTGCGCAAAGGCGGCATTCAGACGCTTGCGGAGCTGCATGACGCCCTGCGCTCACCGCCGCCAACCGTCCGCTGTCTGGATCCGCAGCTTTATATTTTCCGGTTTTCCGACGGCACGGAGCTGCGCTTTGCGGAGGAAAGCATCAAAACAGCGGCGGGGCTTACTTATACGCAGGTCACCGCCGCGGATGTCACGGAGCTTATGTGGCGGCAGAAGCATCTGCAGGAGGAAAGCGCAAAGCTGGCGGAGGCAAATGAGCGGATGCGAAGGCTGTTTGAGCAGATGCCGGAGATTATCCGGCAGGAAGAGACCCTTGCCATGAAGCTGCGTGTGCATGACGATATCGGTCACAGCATCCTTGCCGTGCGCCGCGCGCTGATCCGGCGGGCCGGGTTGGAAGAGCTTCGCGCAAGCGCGGCGCTGTGGGAGCAGTCCATCGCGGTGCTTTACCGCTCCAACCGGATAACGGCTTCGCCCGAACCGATGAAGGTGGCTGTCCGGCGCGCTGCGGAGATGGGCGTCCGGGTCCTGACGGAGGGAAAGCCGCCGGAATCGCGGAGTCTCTGCGAAACGGTCTCGCTGGCAATTCGGGAATGCGCGGCCAACTGCGCCCGTCATGCCGGCGGCACGGAGCTATATGTACGCTTTCAGCCGATGTGCGGCCGCACCGAAGTTTTTCTTACCAACAACGGCGCTGCACCGAAGGAGAAAATCACGGAGGGCGGCGGCCTATCCATGCTGCGTCACCATGTGGAAGAGGCTGGCGGCAGAATGGAGATACAGAGCTTGCCCCGCTTCTCGCTTATGCTCACTCTGCCGGAAAAGGAGGAAACAGCGCATGAGAGTGGTGATCGTTGAAGACCAGACCATGGTCCGAAGCTTGCTGGAAAGCTATTTCCTTGCGGAGGACGGAAATCAGATCGTCGCGTCCATTCCCGGCGCGAAGCAGGCCGTTGAGGTGTGCAGAGCAAGCCCCGTCGATCTCGTTTTGATGGACGTTCAGACGGAGCACCGGGAAAACGGATTGGTTGCCGTCCGTCAGATCAAAGCCGAGCGTCCGCAGATAAAAATTGTTGTTGTGACATCGCTGCTTGACGGCGCGGTTTTGGAGGAAGCAAAGTCGGCGGGGGCGGATAGCCTGTGGTATAAGGATTCCGCAAAAAACCGCCTGATGGAGGTCGTCCGCCGGACGATGGCCGGCGAGCGTGTCTTTCCGGACGCACCGCCTACGGTGGAGATCGGCATGGCAAAAAGCACGGAATTTACCAAAACGGAGATGAAGGTGCTGCGGCATCTGCTGCGTGGTCTCTCCTATACGCGCATCGCAGCGGAGATGGGCTGCGAGATGTCAACGGTCAAATTCCATGTGGCGAACATGCTGCAGAAAACCGGACTGGAAAACAAGCTTCAGCTTGCGCTGGCAGTCAGCAACACCAAGCTGGTCGCCGATCTCTCGGAAGAGTAGCGGCGTTTGCCGTGCGGCTTGTCCCGCGTTGCATTTTCCGGCACGGCCGCGGCAGGCGCGTGATAACCGCGCCCGCGCCGTCGGAGCCATATTATTACATATAATGAATGTGCCGCACCGTTTTGACAACGGTGCGGCACTTGTTTATTCCACTCGTTTTTCAGGTCTCAAACCCCAGCATGATCCCGCCGCGTTCGGCATAATAGCTGCACAGTCCCCGCAGAGGATCGCATCTCACATCCGCCGCCGGAAAGCGCTGCCGGATCTCGGCGCAGAGCTCCTGCGCGAACGCCTCGTTCTGGCAATGACCGATCCGGACGCTTCCTCCCCCGTAGCCGAGCCGCTCCATCTCGCATAGCATGAAATGCTGCGTCTTTCGCCCTCCCCGGCATTTTCCGAGCATCTCCAGCGTTCCCTCGGCGCTGGCCTGTCCGACGGCGCGGATCCCAAGGACGCCCGCCATCGTTGCCGTGAGCCTGCTGATCCGGCCGTTCTGCGCAAGGTTATGCATGGATTCCAAGGCGAAAAGCAGGTGGGTGCGTCTTTGATATGCCTTCAGATTTTCGCATACCTCGTCAAAGCCGGCGCCGGAGCTTTGCTCGGAAAGCGCTTTCTCAAGGAGGAGGGTGATCTCCGGTCCGGCGGAAAGTGTGTCCACCACATGGATACGCCGGGCAGGGTTGCGCTCCGTGCAGTTTTTCCCCGCCGCGCAGGCGGCGTTATAGCTGCCCGACAGACTGCTTGTAATGGTAAACGCGATCACGTCGCCGCTCTCGCCGAAAGCGCTTTCCCAGTCCGCGACATTCGGACATGCGCTGTAGGACCGGCCCCTTGTGCTGCGGAGCGTGCTGACCATCGCGTCAACATCCAGAGAAGCATCATCCCGGAACTCTTCGGTTTCGGTGCGTATAGTAAGCGGAACGCTGACGAAGTCCGCTCCGTTCAGCGTAAGAAGATTGCAGCTGGAATCTGCCGCAATACGAAACTGGTTCATTGTGTATCCTCCGAATCGCAGAAAGCGTTTTATCCGGTTTTGAAAAGCCGATCGGGTGGATTCTATCAGATTTTTATCATTCCGTCAACAGCTTTTAAAAAACCGTTAAAGAATTTTCGAAAAACCGTTGTGCTTTCCGTGCGAACCGTATATAATGGCAGCATGGAACAGGAAGTGAAGAGAATGATCGAGGATATGGAACGTTTCCGTCTGCCGCGCTATGCCCAGATCCCGAATGTAGGGCTATATCTGGAGCAGGTGGTGCGATATGTCAACGCCCATCTTGCACCGCTGGGGGAGCCGGAGTTGACAAGCTCCATGGTGAGCAATTACGTCAAGCAGAGCCTGATCCCCGCGCCAATAAAAAAGACATACCCATCGGAGCACCTTGCGCGGCTTTTGTTTATCGCCGTGGTCAAACCCGTTGTCCCGCTGGAGGGGCTTCGGCTGATGTTCAGCATACAGGAGGACAGCTATCCCCTTCCGATCGCCTACGACTATTTCTGCGACGAATTTGAAAATATGCTCGGCGCGGCGTTCGGGATAGCTCCTGCGCGGGAAGGTCTTGGTGAAACGCAGTCCGACGCAAAGGATCTGCTTCGCAACACGATCTCTGCCACCGTCAACAAGGTCTATCTGGATCGGTTTCTGGAGGAGTACCAAAGACGGCGGGAAAAGGAGCACCCCGGGGCGCAGCAGAAATCACGGAAGTGATTGTCGGAAAAAAAGGATAGCGCCATACCTGCCTTATCTCCGATCGAAAGGACGGTTCTGCTTCGGCTGTACCGTCCTTTTCTCCTTCCTGTGCGCTGTCCCTGCAGCCTTTATCGGCGGCGGGAGCGTTCCGTTCCGGCCGCTGATCGAGCGCATAGCTTGCGGAAAAAGCCTCTTTCGTTGAAACGCGATCCGATCGTGCCGGGCTTTGCCTCGCACGAAACGCTGCTCTGCTCCCCCGAGCGGAAGTTCTGCTCCAACCGCGTGAAGACAGACGCCGATCTCAACACGAACATCCGCCGTCTCCACTGCCTCGGCGACTCGTCCGGCTGGACGCGCGGGCGGATGATGGCCTCCGTCATGGGCGTGCTCATGGGCCGCAAGATCATCCGGCAGGAAAACATTTGATTATATAATAATCTAAACGCATACGGTTGCCTCCCGCGGGAATACTCCCACGGGAGGCGATTTTTTATGAATATGACGAACGAAGAATACAATGAATATATAAAAAAGAAGCAGCCGCGCTCGCCGCTCGGCATGGACATGCTGCGCGCCTTTCTCGTCGGCGGGCTGATCTGCGCCGGGGGCGAGGGGCTGCGCGCGCTCTATATCTCCCTCGGACTGGACACGGAAAGCGCCGGGACGGCGGTTTCGATCTCGCTCGTTTTTCTCGGCGCGCTGCTCACAGGGCTCGGTCTGTACGACGATATCGCGCGCTTTGCCGGGGCCGGCACGCTCGTGCCGATCACGGGCTTTGCCAACTCCATCGTCGCGCCCGCGCTGGAATTCAAGCGTGAGGGGCTCATCCCCGGTACCTGCGCCAAGATGTTCACGATCGCCGGGCCCGTGATCGTTTACGGCACCGGCGCAAGCGTGGTTTACGGGCTGCTTCTCTGCCTTTTCGCCTGACGGCGGGCGCTCTCGGAGGAAATCGCAAAAAAGCGGAGTTTTTTGCATTTTAGGGTTGACATTCTCCCGTGCATTTGCTATTATAACTCTCGCCGGTTGGAAAACCGTGTTCCTGTGGGGGTATAGCTCAGCTGGGAGAGCGCTTGAATGGCATTCAAGAGGTCAGCGGTTCGATCCCGCTTATCTCCACCAAAACAATAACTCACACAGTCAATGCTGTGTGAGTTATTGTTTTATCCAAGAAGAATATGAGGACGAACACTCAGTTAAAAGATGTGTTCCTAAGCCCGTGCAAAAAATGCACGGGCTTTTTTTATTTTCAATGAAGTAACAAGATTGGAGGTTTACAGTGGGGAGTAAATTTTTTGAGGAACTATCCCGGTGTCTCGGAAAGGAGCAAATTGAATCCCTTAGCAAAGAGGACAGGCGGCTGGAGATTTTTCTCCATGGACAGCCTGTCCTTTCTGTTTCTCCTGGGAACGAAGTATTTATGCTTCCGTCCGGGAGCAAGAATCCAGAGGCCAACGAGCTGTATCACAGGGTCGCCATTGCAGCCGACAGAGTATTTGAATATGTGGAGGTTATGGAAAACACCCCCCTGCTCCGTGCTCGTGGTCTTGACAATAAGTTTCATCTGCTTGCGGATTTCGGCGGGGCTGTGCTGGCGGGCAGAGAGCGAGGCACCGGCCGGGGCTATGAGTTCGTTACATGGATCTGGGATTATGAAAGGGTCGGCGTCAGCCATGGGCACTATTATGAGGATGATTTTGCAGGAGCCAAACGGGACTTCGCTGTCCGCTCTGGTCTGATCCCCAAAGCCAGTCTCTTCTCCAATGAGGAGTTGACAGAGATTTATCGTGCAACGGATCATCTGTTGGCAGAAGAACCAAATTTGAATGACAAACAGATAAGAGCCATCCAAGAAGCCAGAATCAAAATCGAGTTCTCTGTCCCTGACCTGGACACCCAATTGGAACACAGACAGGATTATAGCCCTCAGATGGAGATGTAGGGCTCGGCATTGGAGGAATACGATGAGAATGAATGCTGTGTTATCAAATCCGAAGCATCCCGAGTACGGACAGTTTACCGTTCCCCTCCCAATCCCGCACAACCAGTATGACGGAATCATGGAGGCGCTGAATGCGATGGACATGGGAGATCCCCTGGCGAGGGACTGCCAAATGGACGAGATCCTTGGTGAGTACCCCATCCTGAAGCGACTGGAGGGAAAACCTGTAAATATCGACGAGCTGGACTATCTGGCCAAGCGGCTGGACAGCTTCTGTTATGCACAGGAGGGCGCTCAGTTCCAGGGTGCGGCGGTCAGCTATGACTATTCCGACATGACCGACCTAATCAACTTGACATTTTCCTGCCAGCAGGTCACGGTCATCACAGATTTTTCTGATTTAGAGCAGGTCGGCAGAGATCATTACATGGTGCTGAATGGCGGCTGCGCCAGCAAAGAGGAGCTGGACGCCCTTGACGGCTATGAAACCGCCCTGCTCCTCATTGATGAGGGCAATGGAGTCATCACACCATACGGAGTAGTCTATGACAACGGTATGCGACTCTCGCAGCTCTATGATGGGCGTCATTTTCCGCAGTATTTCTATGAGCCTCCCCTGCTGACCCTGACGGTACAGCAGAGTAAGGACGCTCCCAAAACCTGGTTGTATCTGCCTGCGCCAGATCTCCATATCAAGCGTTCCTTGGTTCGGGCAGGGATCGTTGATCCGGCGGATATGAGGCTGTCATTTCAGGGGAGCGAGTTTCCTGATGCCGTAGACTGTGTTTTGGATATGGAGTCAGAGTGCCTGGAGGAGCTGAATAAGCTGTGCCAGGCGATTCAACAACTGAGTACCGATGAAATAAAAAAACTGGGCGCGGTGGTGGAATACGCACGGCCGGAAACCGTCGCACAAGTCAGGCAGCTGGCAGAGAATCTGGAGCAGTTTGACTATGCCCCTGGTGTCCAGAATGTGGAGGAATATGGCCGCTACATGATTCAGAAATCCGGCAGATTTGAGTACGACGAAAATCTGTGTGATTACTACGATTATGCCCGATACGGACTGGAGCGCATGAATGCGGAGGAAGGACAGGTCGTAAAGAGTGGATATGTTTCCTATCATGGGGTACTCACACTGGAAGAACTGATGATGGACGACCCTGCGGAAATCTATCAGCGGGAGCTGGACTTTCAAATGGATGGCATGACATAAGCCAACTCTTTATGAAACGAAGTGGGAGTTCTGTTGTTGTCTCTCTCAATTGCCCACATCTTGGAGGTGCCATTACAGAAATGTCCAGCCACCTTGATCAGGCCAGCAGTGCAGGAAAAACTGAGATTGTCGAGGTCAAATGCGTTATTGTTAGTGGATTTCAACGAACGGAACATCTATCATTCGATGACTGGGAGGAATGCAAACGAAGAAGACTATGATTACTGTAGCGTTCCTGGCGGCACTGGGAGCTGCTGTTGCTGGCTATTATCACTTCTCTGGCAAACCTGCTTTTGACTATAGCTATTGCTACTGAGTTGTGGTATGGTTCCGAATAAGGAGGTGAAGTAAGTGATTATTTCTCTATCGTAGGTGAAGAAAAAGAAACCGGCGTATCCGGCTACAAGGTCAGCGCCGATGATCGGGACAAGCTACAGCTTATCAAGAAGTATGCAGAGCAGGGAAAATTCGATATCCTGCTCGTATTCATGTTCGACCGTCTGGGTCGTAAATCGGATGAAACTCCCTTTGTTGTAGAGTGGTTCGCCAAAAAGGGAGTCCGCGTTTGGAGCGTGAAAGAAGGCGAGCAGAGGTTTGAATCCCACACGGATCGCCTGACCAATTACATTCGCTTCTGGCAGGCTGATGGTGAGAGCCAGAAAACCTCAATGCGTACCAAAACAGCCCTTGGGCAGATGGTTGAAGAAGGACGGTTCCGAGGCGGAAACGCACCATACGGATACCGGCTGGAAAAGAGCGGCATCCTCAACAAGCGCAAGCACGAGGTATATATGCTGGTCATCGATGAGGATGAGGCCAGAGTCGTCCGAATGATGTTTGATCTCTGTGTTTCGTCCGGATATGGCAGATGGCGCCTCGCTAACTTCCTCAACGATCATGGTATCAAGAATCGAAAGGGACAAAACTGGCATGATGCCAGTGTGGGAGGTATCCTACATAACCCACTTTATAAAGGAATCCTTCGAAGCGGCGAAACCTATGCTGGTCCCTTTGATGAGCTTCAAATCATTGCCCCGGACCACTTTGATCTGGCACAGAAGTTGATGCTGGAGCGAACCAATGAGCGAAAAGAGCATCGAACAGTGCCGCTGAATACGACAGGACAGTCCCTGCTCTCCGGAAATATCTTTTGTGGACACTGCGGAGGCCGCTTGGTACTTACCACGAACGGGAAAACAGTCCGTCGAGCGGATGGAACAGCGGTTTACAAAAAGCGCATTCGCTATGTGTGCTACAATAAGACACGGCGTCGTCAGGAGTGTACCGGACAGACCGGATATACGATGCATATCGTGGACGGGATTGTTACGGAGGTACTTCATCAGGTCTTCAACAAGATGCAAGGCGCTTCCGGTGATATGATTGTGGGAAGTGCGGTTCAAAAGCAGATGGCTATGATCCGCTCGGAACTGCAGCGAGCCAGAGCTGAAAACACCAAGGCCAATAAGGAATACGAATCCCTTAAAGCTGAGGTACTGAAAGCGATTCAGGGTAAAAGCGCACTGCCGCAAGATGTTCTATCTGAGATGCTGGAGGACGCCCGTCAAAAGGTGCTATCCAGCAGTGAACGCATCACGGAACTTACAGCGGAGTTGAACGATGGAAACTCTAAAATCGAGGAGATGAAGGCTGAGTTCAATCAAATCGTGTCCTGGTCCAAGATTTTTGATGATAGTCCTATGGAAGTCAAAAAGATGATTTGTGGCTACATCATCAAAAAAGTCTCGGTCTGCAAGGACTACGATATCAAGATTGAATTCAACATCAATGTGGAGCAGTTCCTTAACGGTATCGATGGAGTTTCCGAATGTGATACAAGTGAGCTGTCCATAGCACAATAAGCCCTCGCCCATGTCACACCAGTGGCATGGGGTACATATCCTAAGAGATATGGCCAGTTGACAACATAAATCCTCCATGTTAATATAAGTAAGCAAATTGAATTGTTGCGCGGGTGTGGAGATGAGCGCTGCCCCAAACTATCAGGGGGTGTGCCTACCAGATGGTTCGGGAGAGCGCTACACTGGCAGTGTAGAGGTCAGCGGTTCGATCCCGCTATGCTCCACCAAACAGATATCGGATGAACACCTTGTTTTTCAAAGGCTATTTTGTAACAAGGGTTGAAATCTGATACAAACGCAAAAACGCTGCCGTAGGATTTCCTACGGCAGCATTTTTGTCTGAACGCACATTTTTTTATCCTCCTTTGCAGGACATTGTTAATTGCTAGGAGGAATTGCTCCTTTTCAGCAACTATACAAACGCTCAGATTTCCGAATTTTTAGGCTTTTCAAATTACTCTTATTTTTCGCGGCTTTTTAAAAAACACACCGGCGTTACGCCTAACGATTACCGCACGCATAAGAATATGTAAGACGGGTTTTGTCAAGCGAATATCATCTTCAAAATACCGCAAGAAAAGTTTGCAAAACCGCAAATCGCTTACATTTTTCTTTATAACCTTAGTGAGACAGAAATGAAAGAATCACTTATAACGGATATAAACAATTATATTCCGTTTCTTAATTCCATAGGCTATTATGTAACCGTGCACGGAAAGCGAATCGCCGGGCTGCCGGAGCATAATGTTCACAACAACCCGTTTTGTTCATTTGTAAAAACAAATTCAGCCGCCCGGGAATACCGCATGAACTGCCGGCAAAAGATTTACAAAAAAGCGGCGAAGGCATTTTTTTCGGAATGTGCCACGCGGGCATAGAGGAATATGTGTTTTTCGTCAACAGCGGCTCTTTTGTAAGCGTAGTGTGACAGGACTCGAACATGCCGCGCTTTCGCAAAAATACTGCCTTAACCTTGAGGAGCTTTCGGCAATATATGAAAACGGCTTAAAGCACGAATACGAAGATATTGACAAGCTCAAAATCATAATCAATCCCCTGCTGCACATGCTGTCACTGCTGCCTTATATATTAAATCTGAGAATCGAGCAGTCTAAAAAACTGCTTAATACCTCGTCGCTTTCGGTTGCCAAAATCGCGCTTGTCTGCGGGTTTGACAATTCAAACTGTTTTTCAACCGCTTTCAAAAGAATATGCGGCGTGACACCCTCGGAATACCGCAGGAGAAGCCAATACACCCGGTAAAAACTCCGTAATTGCCGATATATACGGTAACGGAAGTATGGCCTGCGGTGTTATCTCGGGTAAGGATATAGCCTGCGGCTGCCAAAATGACGGCGGCAGCTTTCACAACGGTCAATTTTTTTACTACGGTACAAAGATCTCGGCAATAAAAAAAGAGCTTGAAATAAATACCGAAAGCGTTTATTATAAAAGTAACGGCAGGCGTTTCATTGCCGAAAACCGCTTTGAAAACGGCATCCATAACGACTGCTTAACCCTATCGACCGCAGCGGATGCCGATGAAACCGTTCTTACCTTTGATATTCAAAAGGATACTTCCGCCGTTTACTGAAAAGTGTATCCTGCAAAGCACAGGCAAAACGGAAGCAGAGGTATATATAATCGGAAGAAAGGTATCCGAAAGGAATTGACTTACACCCGACAGCAACGAGATCTACAGCTTTTTTTGAGGATGAATTTATAATTCCGCGCAAATATTTTTCCGATTGCGATAAGGCAGTCATGAAAATTGTTTACAAATCAAAAAAACGAAAGCTATTACAGCATAAAAGGAGACTTTTCAATGGATTTTCCGCAAGCATTTATATCCGCAGGAGCAGAATACGCGGATATCGGGAATTTTGTGCCTGCGCCCTTTTTCAGAAAAAAATTTACAGCCGAAAAAATTAAAGCCGCCGAAATTGTAATAGGCGCGGCGGGGTTTTACAGGCTGTTTATTAACGGTAAGGATATTACAAAGGGCTTTCTTGCACCGTATATCAGCAACCCCGACGATATTGTTTATTATGACCGCTATGATGTAAGCGGACTGATAAAAGAGGGTGAAAATATAATAGCCGTGCTTTTGGGCAACGGATTTCAAAACAACCCCGGCGGGGCAATTTGGGATTTTGATAAAGCCCCGTGGCGCGGTGCGCCGAGCTTTGCCCTACGGCTTAATATGACCGATTCGGACGGAAATACAACGGCAATCGAAAGCGACGAAAGCTTTAAGGTCTGCGATTCTCCCATATTATTTGATGATTACCGCTGCGGCGAATATTATGACGCGAGGCTTGAAATTTCGGATTTTCATACTGCGGATTTTGACGATTCGGGATTTAAAAACGCAGTAAGGACTTCCGCCCCGCGAGGGAAAAAAAGACTCTGCACCGCCGACCCCGTTCGTATTTACGGGGAGTTAAAGCCTGTTTCCGTCACACGCGCCGAAAACGGCTGGCTTTACGATTTCGGGGAGAATAATACCGGCGTTTGCAGGCTTTCGGTAAACGCAAAAGCGGGACAGAAAATTACTCTGCGCTACGGCGAATGGCTGAAAGACGGAAAGCTTTGCCTCGATAATATCCGTTTTTCACAGCAAAGCGATTTACAAAAGGATTTTGTTCAAAAAAGCGAGTATATTTGTAAGGACGGGAATCAGACCCATACACCGAGCTTTATATATAACGGTTTCCGCTATGTGATGGCAGAGGGTATAACCGAGGAGCAGGCGAACGCAGACCTGCTTACCTACCTTAAAATAAGCTCGCTGCCGGATTGCGCTGGGGAATTCGCCTGCTCTGATGAGGTTATAAACAAAATACAGGAAGCCGCAGTTCGTTCGGATATTTCAAACTTCAATTATTTCCCGACCGACTGCCCGCAAAGGGAAAAGAACGGCTGGACAGCAGACGCTTCCCTTTCAGCAGAGCAAATGCTTTTGAATTTGTACCCCGAAAAATGCTATAAAGAGTGGATGCGCAGCATTTACAAGGCGCTGAGCGATAACGGTCAGCTGCCCGGCATTATTCCGACCGGCGGTTGGGGGTATCATTGGGGCAACGGTCCTGCATGGGATAATGTCATAATAAACCTGCCGTATTTCACCTATATATACCGTGGCGATAAAGAAATATTGGAAGAACTGTCAACTCCGTTAATGCGCTATTTGAACTACCTGTTTTCAAGGCTCGGCAAAGACGGAATTATGGAGATAGGGCTGGGCGACTGGTGTCCTCCGGGGGTTAAAGAGGACGCTTTTAAAACTCCGCTTGCCGTGACCGATACTATATTGACCTACGATATAGCCGTAAAATCCGCGTTCGTATATGAGGTACTCGGGCAGGTGCCGCAAAGACAGTTTGCGCTGTCACTTGCCGAAAAGGTAAAGGCGGCGTTCAGAGAAAAGCTCTTTAACAAAGAAACCGGCAAAATTAAGGGCGGCACCCAAACGGGGCAGGCAATGGCGATATATTACGGTCTGCTTACGGAAGAGGAAAAGCCGAAAGCGCTTAAACTGCTCATTAAATATATAGCCGATGAAGACGGGCATTTTTACACGGGCGTGCTGGGCGGCAGGGTAATCTACCGCGTGCTTGCCGAAAACGGATATGTCGATTTAGCTTATAATATGATAGTAAGACCCGATTACCCTTCCTACGGCAACTGGATAAAGCGCGGCGCTACCACGCTTTGGGAGGGCTTTTACCCCGATGGCGGCAGAGTGTTATCGCTCAATCACCATTTTTGGGGCGATGTTTCGGCATGGTTCTATACGTACCTTGCAGGTATAAAAATAAACCCGACGGGCAGGGATGTGACGAATGTTGATATTGCGCCGCTTTTCCCAGAAAAGCTGAACAGCGTCTGTGCGCATTACGATACGCCGAACGGCAAAATTGCAATCAATTGGGAGCGTACCGATGAAAATTCGTTTATTTTAAAAATAACTGCGGCTGAAAAGCTGCACGGAAAAATTCTTTTGCCCGAGGGCTTTACCTTTGAAGACGGTACGCACAAAGCAGAGCTTAAAAGCGGAGAATTTGCAATAAGAAAAAATACCTAACATTTTTTATTCCCCAAATTTATTATATTCTTTGTCAGTTATCGGCTATACAAACAAAATTTGTCCGCTGCCCTCATGGGTACAGAACGGTTTTATTGTTATACCCGTGAAATCAAAATGCTCCAAAAAGGTAAACACCGCCTTGGGCATTGTGCTCCAGTAATTAGGAAAGCACATCGGTATTTCCGACCCTCAGCATTATAAGAGTACCGTTAACATAATTTTCATCCGCTCTTGAATAAAAAGTAATAAGCGCTTTTGACATATTAAACCCGTCTTTCATGCCTTTGTTATAAACCCTAAAGGCATTTACACGGAATAGCCGATATGTTATCATGGCATAAACCAAAAGTTTACAGAGGAGCGTTAAGTATAATCAGTTGCTTGATACATTTTTGGCTGTATCAAATTGCGGCAGCTTTACAAAAGCGGCAGACAAGCTTTTCATCTCGCCCACCGCAGTTATGAAAAAGATGAATGCGTCATTCCCGAATCATAAGCTGCATTTAGTACCGTTTGAGGATAATCACGAGGGTATTTTATCCGCAACGATTCGGAGAAAAACCATCCGCAAATACACATTGAGGATACAACGCAGTTTTATGATCTGTCGGCCCTTAACCGCTGCACGGAAAGCGAATCGCTGGGCTGCCGAAGCATAATGTTCACAACAACCCGTTTTGTTCATTTGTAAAAACA
>OLGA01001334.1_pt1 | contig 19578 bp, 13 predicted proteins | sample 1604881 | NCBI WGS metagenome assembly OLGA01 (sample SAMEA3888896, study PRJEB22519) | human gut metagenome | biome: human gut; feature: human-associated habitat; material: faeces | place: Denmark | collected 2009 | reverse complement strand
CGAAGCTCCCCAGATCGGAGACGTCGCCGCCGACCGATACGGCCAGCCGCTGCAACTCGGCCAGCGGCTCGGCGGGCATCGAAGCCCCTTCGGCAAGGTACTGGTGCGCGAGGGCCGGAATCTGGCCGTTGTACGTCAGTCCGTCCTGCGCGAGGAAGTGGTTCGTGATCCACGTGGCCACCGACGGGGCGAACATGGCACCGATGTTGATGGCCATATAGAATATGGAGAAGGCGCTGTCGCGCTTGGCCGAATAGGCCGGATCGTCGTACAGATTGCCCACCATCACCTGCAGGTTGCCCTTGAAAAGGCCCGTGCCGCAGGCGATCAGCGTCAGTGCCAGGAACATGAGCGCCTGCGCCGCGAAGCCCGTACCGGTGGGTATCGAAAGCAGCGCGTAGCCGCCGAACATGACGATGATGCCGAGCGTCACCATCCGGCCGAAGCCGAACCGGTCGGCCAGGATGCCGCCGAAGAAGGGCATGAAATAGACGGCGGCCAGGAAGATGCCGTAAATCTGGGTGGTCACGGCCTCCGTGTAGCCGAATTTCGCCTGCAGGAACAGGGTGAAGATCGCAAGCATGGTATAGTAGCCGAAACGCTCGCCCGTGTTGGCCAGCGAAAGGGCGTACAAACCTTTGGGTTGTCCTTTGAACATAATCGCTTCAGGGGTTTAATAAAGTTCGGAGACAAAGATAGAAAAATTTTTCATATATTTGTATGAAACCGCAAGTTCTATGGGAAAAAACTCCGACCTGCTGCCGATCGTCCTCCGCGACGAATGGCTCCGTCCCGCGGCCGCGGCGATCGCCCGCCGCCACGGACGTTACCTCGACAAACTCGCGGCCGTCGAACGCGCCGCGGGGTCGATCGTCGATTACGCCAACGGCTACCGCTATTTCGGCTGGCAATGGGATGCCGGACTGGAGGGGTGGTGGCTCCGCGAATGGCTGCCCGGTGCGGCGGACGTCTATGTGTTCGGGGACTTCAACGGCTGGCAGCGCACCGAGATCAGGATGCACCGCGACCCGGCGGGGGTCTGGAGCGCCTTCTTCCCCGCGGCGATGTACCGCGACCGGCTGCTCCACGGCTCGCTCTACAAGCTCCACGTCCACGGTGACAACGGCTGGCGGGACCGCATCCCGGCCTACGCCCGGCGCGTGGTGCAGGACGAGCAGACGAAGGATTTCGCGGCGCAGTTCTGGGAACCGGACGCCCCCTTCGACTGGCGCGGCGATGCGTTCGAGGCCCCGGCGGCAGGCAGCCTGCTGATCTACGAGGCCCACGTGGGCATGGCGCAGGAGCGCGAGGGAGTGGGGACCTACCGCGAATTCACCGAAAGAATCCTCCCGGTCATCAAACGCGGCGGCTACAACGCCGTGCAGCTCATGGCCATCGCCGAGCACCCCTACTACGGGTCGTTCGGCTACCACGTTTCGAGTTTCTTCGCCCCCTCGTCGCGCTTCGGCACGCCCGAGGAGCTGAAAGAGCTGGTGCGCCGGGCGCACGAGCTGGGACTGGCCGTCATCATGGATCTCGTGCACGCCCACTACGTGAAGAACCTCAACGAGGGGATCAACGAGCTCGACGGCACGGATCATCTCTACTCCCTACCGGGTACGGCGGGCGAACAGCCCTACTGGGACTCCAAAACTTTCGATTACGGCAAGGAACAGGTGCGGCACTTTCTGCTCTCGAACGTCAAATACTGGCTCGACGAATTTCACTTCGACGGCTATCGGTTCGACGGAGTGACCTCGATGCTCTACCGCCATCACGGGCACACCGACTTCGTCCGGAGGGAGCAATATTTCGATGAGGAGGTGGACGAAGCCGCCCTCACCTACCTTACGTTGGCCAATACGCTGGTACACGATTTCCGTCCCCGAGCCGTTACGATCGCCGAGGAGGTGAGCGGCATGCCGGGCATCGCGGTTCCGACTGCAGACGGAGGCGTCGGTTTCGACTACCGCCTGGGCATGGCCATTCCGGATTTCTGGATCCGACAACTCAAGGAGATACCCGACGAACAGTGGGACATACACGCCATTTGGCACGTCCTGACCGACCGTCTGCCGGGCATCAAGACGGTCGCTTACGCCGAATCGCACGACCAGGCGTTAGTGGGCGACCAGACCCTCGCGTTCCGGCTGATGGGAAAGGAGATGTACGAACACATGGACCGCGCCTCGCAAAGTCCGGTCATCGACCGGGGAATGGCCCTGCACAAGATGATCCGGCTCGTCACGATCTCGGCAGGCGGGGACGCCTATCTCAATTTCATGGGCAACGAATTCGGACATCCCGAATGGATCGACTTTCCGCGCGAGGGCAACGGCTGGAGCTACGCCTACGCCCGGCGCCAATGGTCGCTCGCGGACAACGGGCTGCTGCGCTATGCCCAGCTCGGGGAGTTCGACCGGGCGATGATCGCCCTGGTGAAAAAATACGGCATACTCCGCGACGGCTACCCTTACAATTTACAGATGGACACCCAGAATCAGACGATGGCCTTTTCGCACGGCGACCTGCTGTTCGTATTCAACTGGCATCCGTCGGCCTCGATACCCAATTACGAAGTACGGGTACGGGTTCCGGGCCGTTACCGCCCGATCCTCTCGACCGACGAGCGCCGTTTCGGCGGCACGGAGCGGACCGACATGCGGGGGCAGCATTTCTCCTACCCCGTGCAGGGGGATGAACTGCCCCGCATCCGCATCTACAACACTTCGCGCACGGCGACGGTTTTCCTCCGAGAAGCGTGAAGGAGAGGACCAGCCGCCCGCACTACCCGCACCGGGCGGTCGGAAAACGACCGTTTCCTGCTCGTCCGTCCTACCGGGAAATCCGGGATTCGGAAGCCGCCGAAGCCTATCAGACAACGAAAACATCAAAAAAACGACGATACACCGCTGCCGAGCGGGGTTTCAGACAACGATTTCCATACAATGACGAAAAAATACCGACATCTGCTGTTCGACCTCGACGGCACGCTCACAGACCCGATGGAGGGCATCACCCGTTCGGTACAATACGCCCTGCGGCATTTCGGTATCGAAGTGAGCGACCTACGCGAGCTCTGCCCCTTCATCGGACCGCCGTTCGCGGAGTCCTTCCGGACATTTTACGGCTTCGACGACCGCCAGACCAGCGAAGCCGTAGCCGTATCACGGGAGTATTTCACCGAAAAAGGCATCTTCGAAAACCGGCTCTACGACGGAATGGACGAGCTGCTCGACACGCTCGCAAGCAGCGGATATACGCTCTGCGTCGCCACGTCGAAGCCCCGGGTATTCGCCGAGCGGATCCTCGACCACTTCGGCATCGCCCCCTATTTCTCCTTCGTCGGCGGCACAGGACTGGACGGCTCGCTGCCGACGAAGGCCGATGTGATCGCTCACGTGCTGGCCGGGAGCAACATCACCGATCGCGGAACCGCCTTAATGATCGGCGACCGCAAATACGACATTCTCGGTGCAAAAACCGTCGGCATCGACTCCGCCGGAGTTCTCTACGGCTACGGCGACCGGGCGGAACTGGAAGCGGCCGGAGCCGATTACATCCTCCCCGCAATTCCCGACCTGGAAGAGCTGCTGCTCGAATAAACGGACGAAATACCGGAAAACAGAGGGATTGTCTGACAAGTCCGATTTTAACGTTTTCACCCCCGTCGGAATAAACTCCGACGGGGGTGATTTTCAATTTCGGGAAGTTATCGAACAGCCCTTTCATTCAGTTGCGGGCAACCTTGAAAGCCTACTTTTTCGCTGCGGCCGTACGGCGGGCAATGTCCTCGGCCGTATGCTGCACCCGGGAGCAAAGGTTCGACAGATCGACGCCCTCGATCCGGCGGCCCTCGACGACGATCTCGCCGTTCACCACGACGGTATCCACGTCGGCAGCCTTGCCGCAGTAGATCAGGTTCGCCACCATATTATATACCGGCGTAAGGTGCGGCTTCACCGCATCGATCAGAATGAAATCCGCCAGCGCACCCTCCTTAATAACGCCCAACTCGCCGGCATGACCGATCGCACGGGCCGCATTGACGGTCGCCATTTTCAGGATTTCGTAAGCCGGCAGCACGCAGGGATCCATCGTCGCTACTTTCTGCAAGAACGATGCGGTACGCATCTCGTCCCACATATCCAGGTCGTTGTTCGAACAGGTACCGTCCGTGCCAATCGTGCAAAGCACCCCTTCGCTATGCATCCGGGCGATCGGGGCGATACCGCTCGAAATTTTCATGTTGCTCTGGGGGTTGTGTGACACGGCCACTCCGCGCTCCCGCAGGATGCGGATATCCCCGTCATCGACGTGAACGCAATGCGCACCGATCGTCCGGTCGTCGAAAATACCGAGGGTATCGAGATGCCGGACAGAAGTAGTACCGTAACGCTCCCGCACGATACGCACCTCGTCTTCGGTTTCGGAAATATGGGTCATGAACCAGAGTCCGTGGCGGCGTGCCAGCTCCTTGCCCCGCTGCAACGACTCCGGCGAACAGGTATAGGGCGAATGGGGCGCCACGGCCAACCGGATACGGTCGCAGTCGCCCGTGGTGGCGATCATCCGCTCCACATCGTCGGCAAAAGCCTCCCAACTCGTATCCAGATAGCTCGCTCCGAGCATGGCCCGGATGCCGAGCCGCCGCACGGCCTCGGCGATACGGTTTTCGTGCCAATACATATCGACGAACGTCGTGACGCCGCCCAGCAACATTTCGACAATGCCCATTTCGGCTCCCAGCACGATTTCGTCCGGGGTTTGCTGCGCCTCGAAAGGCCAGATATATTCGTGGAGCCACTTCATCAGGGCGATGTCGTCGGCATAGCCCCGCTGGAGGGTCATCGCCACGTGGCAGTGGGTATTGATCAGTCCCGGCATGAGCACCTTACCCGTGCCGTCGATCTCCCGCGCCCCGGGATGCTCCCGCCGGAACGCTTCGATCCGCCGGGGATCGGCGCTGACCAGCGCCAAACGGCGATCCGCCACACCGACCGCCCCCGTGAAAGTCCGGGGCTCCTTCTCTGCCGTCATGGGCAGAATCGTACAGTTCGTAAATAACAGTTCCATAAGCAATACAGGTTCGACGCAATCGGAATTACAAACCGGGCGGTTATCGTCAAAACGGCATACGTCGAACTATTTTACGGTGTTCACGCGAACATCCGATCCCATTTTGACATCTTCTCGAAACCGCCCCTATCAAAGCGCCCCTTCTATCGATCGCTTCCGGGACGTACCCCTTTCCGGCACCGGATCATTCGGTATCCAGAGAGTTCCCGCAAACGGTAATCAGCTCCCGCCCCGAAACCGAATTGGAATAGATCTGGATCACCTTGCTGAAAGTGCCCGGTTCGTTCTTATGCGGTTCATAGACCACACGGATCACAGCCGTTTCGCCCGGTGCGAGAGGGCGCTTGGAGTGGCTCACCTTCAGGCACGAGCAGGTAGTCTGCGCCCTTACTATTACTAACGGAGCAGAGCCGTCGTTCGTATATTCGAACTCCCAAACCAGATCGCCGCCCCGACGGGGTACGCTCCCGAAATTATGGAACGAACTCTCGAATTTCAGGTGCGCTCCCTCGTATTGCTGGGCGCCGGCCCCGAGCCATGCAAGGCACGAAGCCGCAATCAATAATATCGTACGTATCATTCGTGTCGTTTTCGCAGCCATCGTCCGCTGCTGTTATCGCGCCTTCAGTCGATGCGGTGCAACGTCGCACGGCAAACCGGATTGGCAGCGCATTCCAATCTATTCCAACGTAAAGACATAGGTAATCGTTCCGGTCTGCATCAAACTCTCGCTGGATGAAAACCGAGCTTTGCGGGCCGCTTCGACCGCCGCATCGACCAGCCGCTTGCTGTTGGTCGTCGATCCCTGCGCCCGATAGGAGGCGTATGTCACCCGACCGGAAGCATCGACAGTCACATCGACGACGACCTTGCCGGACTCATTGCCCGGATAGGAAGGCTTGGGCAGCTTTCCCACCACCGAGCGCCCCGAAAGGTCGTAGGCAATGCCCGAATCGCTCTGGCCCGTGCCGTCGTGACTGCCTTCCGGCGCCCCCGAAAGGTCCCCGGCGTTACCCTCGCCCGCAGCAGGCCCCTCCGACGTAGAAGTGCTCCCCGCCGTGCGGCCCGGGAAGAGCGCCCGACGGTTTACCGTGCGGGGTTGTTCGGCAGGCTGCTGCGCGTCGCTGCGCTGCGGAGTTTGTCCCGGAGTCTCCCGCTCGCGGGGTTTCTTCTCCGGCTGCGGTGTCTGCACGGCGATCTCCTCCCGCTCGCTGGTCACGTATTCGACCTGCTGCCGCGACGCTTCGGCCGCCGCCTGCTGCGGCGGTGCCTGCACATCGGTAGCCGACAGGTCCCGGTCGCCCAGACCGGTTTCGGTCGTCCCGAAATCGATCAGCAACCCTTCGCCGGGAAGCAGCTCGTCCCGCCCCATATCGAACGACACGAACAGGAAAGCCGCCGCGATCGACAGCGCATAAAGCAAAGCTGCGAGGCTTGCCCAACGACGCGCGTTCGATTTATCGTTATTCGGATCGTAATAATACATCGGTCAATTCTCACAAGGAAAACACCGCAGGGCGGCATTCCCCGGGTTTCACTCTATTCGGGCGAGGTAGCCGCGATGAGCGTAAAATTGTTGGCCTTGGCCATGCGCATCATGGCCACCACTTCGTCGAAAGCCACCGACTTGTCGCAATGCAGCGAAACGGTAGGGTTCTCCTGTCCCGCCAGCCGGGACTTGAGGGCTTTCTCCACGCCCTCGCGCGAGCCGACGTTTTCCGTCTCGACATAATACCTGTATCCATGTCCCGTATCCTGGATCGAAATCGTCGTCATTGCCTTGTCCTTCAACTGATTCGAACTTTTCGGCAGAATCAGCTTGATGGCATTGGGGTTGATGAGCGTCGTAGCGATCAGCATGAACAGCAGCAACAGGAAGATCAGGTCGGTCATCGAAGCCGACGAAAACGACTTATCGACCTTGGATCCGCGTTTGATTGCCATAACAGATTACTTTTGAACGGGTTGATTCAGAATATCCATAAAGGCGATCGAGTTGGCCTCCATCCGGAAAACGAGCTTCTCGATGCGAGCCACCAGGTAGTTATAACCGAAGTAGGCCGGAATACCGACCAGCAGACCGCCGACCGTCGTGATCATCGCCACGTACATACCGCTCGAAAGGAGCGACATATCGACCGTACCGCCCGCAGCGGCCATATCCATAAAAGTCTGCACCATGCCGACCACCGTACCGAGAAAACCGATCATCGGGGCGCCGCCGGCGATGGTCGCCAGGATCGGCAGGTTGGTTTCGAGCTTCGACACTTCGAGGTTCGCCACGTTCTCGATGGCCGACTGCACGTCGCTCATCGGACGACCGATCCGGCCGATACCCTTTTCGATCATACGGGCGATCGGCGTATTGGTCTTGCGGCAAAGATCGACCGCAGCAGCGACCTTGCCGTCCAAAATATAATCACGGATGCGGTTCATGAAATTCATATCGAACTCCGACGCCTTGCGGATCGCCATGAAGCGCTCCACGAAGATAAAGATCGTGAGTCCTCCCAGAATCAACAAAACCCACATCAGCCATCCGCCGCTCATAAACAACTGCCAAAGTCCCATGCGGGTCTGCTCCGCGACAACGACCGCATCTGCGGTCTGCAACAAACTAATCATAATCTTTTTGAGTGAATTAAATTTATTTTATTCGAGTTTTACTTTTTCCGTATCAATCCCGCTCCAAGTCGTATTCAGGCTCCGGCGGATCTTCCGGCAGAAGCAATTCCTGCCGTTGGGCCTCTTCCGCCGCACGCCGGGCCTGCTCCTCGCGGCGGGCCTGACGCTTTTTCTGACGTTTCTTGTTGGTGAAGCGGTCCCGAATACGCTGTTTCAGATCCTTGAAATTATTGAAATCCTCCTTATAGGAGATCCCGATACCGGTTTCCTGCAGGCCCTGGTTCTCGTCGAAACGATCGATGGTCTGCGTGAACGCCTTCAGACGCAGGTTGCCCGACTTGTCGATCAGCCACGTCACATGCGCTTCGCCCATGAAGTTGGAAACATTGTTGCTTACGGCCTGTTTGTTGTCGATGATGTAGTTGCCTTCGACCTCGACCAGCAGACGGTTGTTGATCAAATTGGTGGAGAAGCCGAAATCCACCTCGTCACCGGTCATTTCGGAGCCTGCCCGGTAGTTCAGGATGATCCGGTAATCATCTGTCGAAAACCAGTTGGTAAGCTGGTTGGTAAGCATCTCCAGACCCGTTGCCACACCGGACGAAGCACCGATATTGGCACTGCCGGAATTGCTGAAAGTACCCAGTGCGACCAGCGAAATGAACTGCTGCGCCTGGGCTTCCTGCGTATTGAGCACGCTGGCCACCGCAGCCTGCGTTTCTATATCTGTAACGGGCACGACCACGCTGAAATCCAACTGCGGGTTGCTCAAACGACCGCCGATATGGATCTTACAATCGACCGGCACCGAACGGTCCGAAATCCGGGAACCGCTCTGGTCGTCGTCCGAAGAGGCGGTTACAGTGTTCAACAGAGGCTGCAACGACGTTTTGAGCTTATAGACGGCATTGATGTCGAGCCGCGCATCGACAGGCTCGCCCGTCCACTGAATCATCGAACCGCTCTCGATGATGAATTTTTTAGTAATGATATTCTGCAATGAAAAAAGAAAACTGCCTTCGATGAGCGTATAGTCGCCGTACATATTGAAGATACCGTTACCCGGATTGATATGCAGGTTGAGCATACCGTTGCCACGACCTTTCAGGGCACTGCCGACCGTCGGGTCGATCACCAGTTGGAAAGCGGTATTGTCCTGCACATTGAGAGCCATCGTAATATCCATCGTGCTGCCTGCGGCTTCCTTTTTACGCCCCTGCTGCTGGAAGAGCAGCTTCTTGCGCACCAGATAGTCGGTCGTATCGATCTGTTCAGGGGTGACGAACGTAACGAAATCGGCCGTTTTCGCATTCGACTGTCCTGACAGAGGCATATAAAATTCGGAATCGCCTTCGGTGGTAGCCACGATGTCCATTTTCACACCGCCCTTGCTGCCCGCGATCGTCGCCGAACCCGAAGCGAAAATCCGGCCGTAGAACAGGTCGTTATCCTTCGAAGTGGTATTGAGCACCATCAACTCTTTCGGCAGTACTTTCACCGAATAGAAGATATTGGACAAATGTTCCAGATTGAGGTCGATCGAGAAAAGGCCCTCGTTCTTCTCCGGATCGTACAGCGGCACGCCTTCGGCAATCAAATGATTGTTTTTAACCTCGATCACGGCCCGGGGCATCGTGTAGGTCACCTGCGTAAAATCCACCGTCGTGGTGAAATCGCGCACGGCGATCTGCCCAGAAAGGTTCGCCTCCTTACCGCTACCGCGCAGGGCGATATCTACATCGGCATTGCCGCCGGTCCGCTCGACCACCCCCTTCAGCAGGGGATCGAGCGCCGAAAGTTCGACTGCGTCGAGGGTAGCCCGGGCGTAATAACGCTTTTGCGAAGGGGCGTAAAAACCACGAACGAGAGTATCGAGATTTTCCCGCTGCTGCACCAGAATACCCGCGCGGTTCTGTATGAAATCCCATCGGGACCGCAGCCAGATCGACGGAACGGCGAGATCGTTGATCGAAATGCTGTCCACAACGATATCGGCCTGCACCTCGCCGGCCCCGAGCACCGCTTTCATCGTCGCCGAACCGTTGGTACGACCGTCCACACGGTAGCCCATCGACGAGGTGAACTGCGAGAAGGGCGCCAGCTCGAAATTATGCAGCGTCAATTGCACCGAATCCTGCAAACGACGCGATACGACGCCGTCGAGCAGCAGTTGCTGCCCGGCATTGACCATTCGAAAACGGTCGATTCGTATCCGGGAAGTATCTGCCGTAATACCGTCCGTATAGATATTCCAAGTCTTCTCTCCCCGGCTGATGTACGACGGCGTCAGCCGCAGATCGATCTGCCGGCCCGCAGGACCTCGTCCCCGGGCAAATTCCGAACGAAATCCGATCCGTCCGGAAACATCGCCGATAGTATCCGCGAAATCGGTAATCAGCTCCAGCTTGTTATCCTTGGCCCCTCCGCTCATTCCGACACGGCTCATGTGAAAACTGTTCAGATAAAGATCCTCGGTCGAAGCCGCGAAAACGAGCGAGTCGCCCCGGTTATGGGCATCCAGATTCAGACGTGTCACCAGCATCCGGCCCCGCTCGATGTAATCCGAGGCCGCTTCGAACGAAAGTTTGTCGTTCGCCGGGTTGATCCGCAGCAGCAACTGCGATCCGTCCGCGATCTGTAACCCGGGAGAAACGGCATTGACCAGCGGATTGATCTTCCGGACATTGACCGTAAGTTGGGAATATCCGTCGGCCAACTCTACCGTATCGGGATGCTGCGCCTGCCAGCCGGGACCGCCGTCAAGCGTCGGGACATAATCTCGGAAACGCTGTTGCAGGTAGGCGAACACCTCCTTGTAGGAGGTCTTCCCCTCGTAGTCGGCATCGACAAAATCGGAACGCAGACGAATAAACTTGTCCGACAAGCTGTTCCGACCCACGATCACAACGCTGTCGGCCGCGAGCTCACGGTCGTTATAACGATAGGATACATCACGGACGAAGATTATTCCGTTCAGGTCGTCGAGCGTACGGCCGACGGCACGCGCAGCGATCCGGGCGGCAAGCACCGACACCGAATCGCGGCGATTCACCCCCAGAGCCGCCAGGTTCGCCTCCTCAAGGTCCAGCGCAAAATCGTAGCGGGGCCTCTGCTCATCGTTCAGGTCGAGCAGCCCTCTGAAATCGAACCGCAGATTCCTGTCCCGGGCTTCGATCAGTCCGTTGAACTCCCGGTTCACCAGGTGCCCCTTCATACGGAGCGAATCGTAATCGTATCCGTTGATCCCCAATCGCAGGATCTCGCCCGACACTTCGGCGTCGGAGTGTTCCGAGCTGAGTTCGCCGTTTACATGCACATTCAGAGAGAGGGGACCGAGCAGATCGTTTTCCAGCAACTCGCCCAGTTGCAGACTGGACGTTTTCACGTCGCCCAGCACACCGCGACAGCCGTCGCGCAGCGAGCTCACCTGCAACAGGCAGGTCGCACCGCCGATCTCGGTCGCCAGCGCAGCATCCGCAGCAAAGGCCGTGAGCGTTCCGTCGAATTTGCCGGTAAGACCGATTTTGCCCGCATTTTTTGCAATACGCAGCACCTCGTCGGGCAAATTCTTGCCTGTGAGGGCAGCCGCCAGCCGATCGACATCCGCCGCCGAAGTCGTCAGTTCGGAAATGTCGGCCTTAAAATGCCCCTTTCCGACATCGGGCAGTCCCTGCGCCGCAAAATCGACCGACAGTTTCGTGTCGGCTCCCGTGCGGACCGAGCGCAGCGATCCCGACATATCGGCCACAGGGCCGCTCACATCAGCGTTCACGTCGGTCAGCGTCAGGTGCCAATCCTTCATTTTGGGCGAGAAATAGGCGATGTCGTCGGACGACAGCGTCGTATTGACGACCTGCGCCGTGATGTCCACCTCCTCGACGAAATTTTTGTAAAGGGCCCAGTCCAATCCAATCAATGAAAGCGAAGGCAACTCGATATTCGACTTCGCCGTCCGAATGTGTCCCTCCCGGATATCGATACAGCCGTTGGCGATGCAAAGGCAGCCCGCCAGGTCTTCGACGACAAATCCGCTGCGCTCGCGCATCGCCAAACGCCCGATGTCGGTATGGATCACCGGACCGTCGATGGTGAAATTCTTCAGTTCGGCCCGGATGTCGATCAGGTGCATATCGGCAAAATCCACTCCGTACGACGGATTGCGGTGCTCCAGCCGTTCCATGCAGAAATCCAGCCCATCCGTTTCCAGACGCTCGATCTCCAGCCTGAATTTTCCCTCCGCCCGGGCCTTGTCCTTTTTGGAGAGTTTATCGACCACCTGCTTGATGTTCATCTCCCCGTCGGGAGTTTCGCGCAGGCAAAAACGGGCGTCCGACAATTCGGCCCGGCTGAAAACGAGCCCTCCCCCGAACAGGCCGAGGCTCTTGATCCGGGCATCCAGACGGCCGGCATAAAGCAACGTATCCCGTTGGAAATCCTCGACATAGAATCCGTCGAGCGAAACGCGGTAAAACAAGCCGATATCCACCCGGTCGATACTGATGCGGGTGCCGAGCTTGCGGGAGATTATTTCCGTCGCCTCCCGAGCGACGAAATTCTGAACGGCAGGAATCTCGAACAACAGGGCGACCAACAGAGGCAGAAAGATCAGCGCCAGCACGATCGCCGACACCATCTTGGCCAGTATGTTCACTATCCTGCGCATTATCCGACAAAACCGTTTTTAATAAATTGCAAATTTAAGCAAATTTCGGGATTTAACATCCGGCAGACCGGATATTTATCGTCAAAAGTCACCGTTCGAAGAACTTGTCGCGAAGCCCTCCCGCAACGACCGGTAAAAATCCGCGCCCGGTACAATACAGAACCGCAAACCTGTTGCCAATCGCATTTCGGAGTTTTTCCGAAGCCCGGACAGAGACCCGGTATCGGCTGCCGCCCGAAATAAATACGGACATCGGCGAATCATTTCGGATTTTATTCCGTATCTTTGATTTTTATTCGGATAATTCCGCCTCGGAAAAACACAAATAAATTTGCTTTTGCGCTCGGCTTATTCGTATCTTTGACATAGTCTTGGATAGGATGCGCCTAGGAAAAAATGGGAACTCGTTCCCATTTTCTCTCGGCTTTCACTATCTTTGTAAAGTTTTTTGCCACACAAAAATCACATGGACATTACCATTTTAGGCATAGAATCCTCCTGCGACGACACTTCAGCCGCAGTCATCCGCGACCGGACACTCCTCTCGAACGTAATCGCCTCGCAGGCCGTGCACCAAAAATACGGCGGCGTGATCCCGGAACTAGCATCCCGGGCCCACCAGCAAAATATCGTCCCGGTAGTCGATACGGCCCTGAAAGAGGCCGGCGTGACGATCGACAAGATCGACGCGATCGCTTTCACGCGCGGCCCCGGTCTGCTGGGATCGCTTCTGGTGGGCGTATCGTTCGCCAAAGGACTCTCGATCTCCCACGACATTCCGCTGGTGGAGGTCAATCATCTGCAGGGGCACATCCTCTCCCACTTTCTGGACCTGCCCGACCGACAGCTTCCGCACCCCGACTTTCCGTTCCTCTGCCTGCTGGTCAGCGGAGGACATACCCAGATCGTAAAAGTGGACGGTCCGCTCGACATGCAGATCGTCGGCACGACGATCGACGACGCGGCGGGCGAAGCGTTCGACAAGTGCGCCAAAGTCATGGGGCTGCCCTATCCGGGCGGGCCGGTGATCGACAAACTGGCCAAGGAGGGCGATCCGCACGCGTTCCGCTTCGCCAAACCCCGCATCGAAGGTTTCGACTACTCGTTCTCGGGACTCAAAACCTCGTTCCTCTATACGTTGCGGGACGAAATGGCCGAAGATCCGAATTTCATCGAGAAAAACAAAGCCGACCTCTGCGCCTCGCTGCAGACGACCATCGTGGAAATTCTGCTCGACAAGCTCGTAAAAGCCTCCAAGGAGTACGGGATCCGCGACATCGCCATCGCAGGCGGCGTATCGGCCAATTCAGGGCTCCGCAACGGCATCACGGAGGAGGGAAGGAAACGGGGATGGCGCACCTTCCTGCCCGAATTCAAATTCACGACCGACAACGCCGCGATGATCGCCCTGGCAGGATACTACCGCTACATGAACGGCAATATCGCAACCCTGGACATCGCCCCCGTGGCACGGCTCGAGGAGCTCGAACTGACCGTCGCACCGACAGCGGAACAATAACAGAAATACAAACTGTCCCGACCCTACATACAATATTTTTACGGGCACCCGGGATCCAAAACTTACAAAAAGCTCCACTCTCCCCGCACAGAGCCGCCTTTCGGGAAAACCTGAAACCGATCGAAACATCCGCTCAAGGAGAAACTTACGAAAAACCGAATCGACAAACGATACGGCACGATCGGCGGGCACGACGTACGGAGAGAAAGGAGAAAATATAAATTCAAAGCAACTTTAACTATGAAAACATTGAAAATCGGCGATCTGCTGGCCCGTCTTCCCATCATTCAGGGCGGTATGGGCGTAGGCATCTCCCTCTCGGGACTCGCATCGGCCGTAGCCAATCAAGGCGGTGTGGGAGTGATCTCCTCGGCCGGACTGGGCGTCATCTACCGGGAACACTCCAAAGACTACAATACGGCAAGCATCTGGGGCCTGCGCGAAGAGCTGCGCAAAGCCAGTGAAAAGACCAAAGGCATCATCGGCGTCAATGTCATGGTGGCCATGTCCAACTTCGCAGACATGGTCAGAACGGCCATCGCAGAGAAGGCCGACATCATCTTCTCGGGGGCCGGTATGCCCCTCAACCTGCCGTCGTTCCTGACCAAAGGCAGCAAGACGAAGTTGGCTCCGATCGTTTCGTCGGCCCGAGCCGCCAAGCTCATCTGCGAGAAATGGCTCGCCAACTACAAATACGTTCCCGACGCGATCGTGGTCGAGGGACCCAAGGCCGGCGGACACCTGGGCTACAAGCCGGAACAGATCACCGACGAACACTTCTCGCTGGAGCGGCTGCTGCCCGAAATCGTTTCGGAAGTCCGTCGTTTCGGCACGGCGCACGACACGCACATCCCGGTCATCGCAGCAGGCGGCATCTACACGGGCGAAGACATTTATCGCATCATGGAGTTGGGCGCCGACGGTGTCCAGATGGGCACGCGCTTCGTCACCACGGAGGAGTGCGACGCCTCGACGGAGTTCAAGCGGAGTTACATCGAAGCCTCTCAACAGGACATAGAGATCATCCAAAGTCCGGTGGGTATGCCGGGGCGGGCCATCCACAACTCTTTCCTGGAACGGGTGAAACAAGGGTTGAAACAGCCCAAAAGCTGTCCGTTCAACTGTATCAAGACCTGCGACGTAACCCACAGCCCCTACTGCATCATCATGGCTCTCTACAACGCCTTCAAAGGCAACCTGTCGGCAGGATACGCTTTCGCCGGCGTCAATGCCTGGCGAGCCGAAAAGATCGAGAGCGTGAAAGAGCTGATGACGAACCTTATCGACGAATTCGACCGTTTCAGCCTGAAAGAACAGTTGGCGAAACTGAAAAAATAACGTTCGATAAAAGTACAAAATCCGTATGACACCTTCCGGCATTGCATGCCGGAAGGTGTTCATTTTCCTCTATCTCGATTTTTAGAACCTGCTAGAATTTTACGTCGAGATTATTTGAGAGCTGTTTTCGAGTAGATTCTTTTGGGAAAGTTGCGTAAATAGTGGACTATTTTCAGCACCTGCTGAAAGAAGATGCCGAAAAGAGGTTCAAAAAAGCCGAAACATTTTCTCTCAGCCAATGTCTAACTCATTTATAAAATTCAAAACAGACTCTTAAACGGAAACCGTCCGCCCCGGCTTTTTATACGGCGCAGACACACGAATCGATCTGCTCCCAATCCAATCTAAAAAGACGTAACACGATGAAAATATGAATAATAGTCTTTTATTTCCGCAATGAACAGAATACATGCGGTATAAAAAACGAAGCCGTTTGTTTTATCCTCCCCTCATTTTCACTACCTTTGCGCCACCATTTTTCAACCTTAAAATTAACCTTAAAATAAAAATTCGGAGATGATCGAATTCAGACCCGCACTTCTCACATCCCTGAAGCACTACTCCCGGGAGAAATTCACCGCCGACCTCATGGCCGGCATCATCGTCGGCATCGTGGCCCTGCCGCTGGCGATCGCCTTCGGCATCGCATCGGGCGTTTCACCGGAAAAAGGCATCATCACGGCCATCATCGCCGGCTTCCTCACATCGGCGCTCGGCGGCAGTCGCGTACAGATCGGCGGCCCCACAGGTGCATTCATCGTGATCGTCTATGGCATCATCCAACAGTACGGCATCGAGGGACTGACCGTCGCCACGATCATGGCGGGCGTATTCCTGATCCTGCTGGGACTCTTCCGCCTGGGGACGATCATCAAATTCATTCCCTACCCGATCGTCGTCGGTTTCACCAGCGGTATCGCCGTGACGATCTTCACCACGCAGATCAAGGATCTGTTCGGCCTCACGACCCCCGAAATGCCGGGCGACTTCGCCGGGAAGTGGATAGTCTACTTCCAGAATTTCGGGACGATCGACCTCTGGGCAACGGCCGTAGGCGTTATCAGCGTCGCCATCATCGCCCTCACGCCCCGCTTCTCGAAAAAGATACCCGGTTCGCTGATCGCTATCGTCGTTATGACGCTGGCCGTCTATCTGCTGAAACGCTACGCCGGAATCGACTCCGTCGAAACTATCGGCGACCGATTCACGATCAACTCCCAACTGCCCGACGCGGTCATCCCCGCCCTCTCATGGGAAGGGATGAAAGGACTGCTGCCCGCAGCCATCACCATCGCCGTACTGGGCGCCATCGAATCGCTGCTGTCGGCAACGGTCGCCGACGGCGTGACGGGGGACAAGCACAACTCCAACCAGGAGCTCATGGCCCAAGGCATCGCCAACGTGGTGACGCCTCTGTTCGGCGGCATTCCCGCCACCGGAGCCATCGCCCGCACGATGACCAATATCAACAACGGCGGCCGCACGCCGGTCGCAGGCGTCATCCATGCCGTCGTACTGCTGCTGATCTTCCTGTTCCTGATGCCGCTGGCGCAATATATCCCGATGGCCTGCTTGGCAGGCGTGCTGGTAGTGGTATCGTACAACATGAGCGAATGGCGCACGTTCCGGGCTCTGATGAAGAATCCCCGCTCGGATGTCGCGGTGCTATTGGTCACCTTCCTGCTGACGGTCATCATCGACCTGACGGTGGCCATCGAAGTCGGACTGGTACTCGCCTGCCTGCTCTTCATGCGGCGCGTGATGGAAACTACCGACATCTCGGTCATCCGCAACGAAATAGACCCCGGTAAGGAGTCGGACCTCGAGTCGCACGAAGAGCACCTCATCATCCCCCGAGGCGTCGAAGTATATGAAATCGACGGTCCCTATTTCTTCGGCATCGCCAACAAATTCGAGGAACAGATGGTGCAGCTCGGCGACCACGCACAGGTACGGATCATCCGTATGCGAAAGGTCCCCTTCATCGACTCGACGGGCATCCATAACCTCACGAACCTCTGCCGCATATCGCAACAGGAAAATACCCGCATCATCCTTTCGGGCGTCAATCCCAAAGTACACGAAGTCCTGCACAAAGCGGGATTCTACTCCCTGCTGGGCGAGGAAAACATCTGCCCGAATATCAATGCGGCGCTCCGACGGGCCAAAGAAATAGTGCAAGACCCACAGGAAAAATAATCCTTCGAGAAACAGCCGACTCCGAGAACGAAATATCCCCGTACCCTTTTGCAGGGTACGGGGATATTTCGTTCTCGGCACCGCCCGCCCACAGGCAGGAATATCAGGGTAGTGCCGCAATCGTTTCAAAAGCCTCTCTCCAGACAGCATTTTTCCTGTACACCTCCACACTGCCGGCAGGTACATAAAGAATTTTAGCAGGAAAGCCGAAATTATCTTTCCCTAGCTCCGGCGGAATAACGGCCAGACAGGTAACGACAGCCATATCAAGATAACTTGGAAAAGCTCCTGTTTCAATCACCGTCACGCCATCGGGAATAGTTACATCCGTCAATTTATGACACTGCGAAAAAGCCCCGCCACAAATAGTTTGCAAACTCCCCGGCATGATAACACACGTTAGATTATGACATCGAGCAAAAGCGCTGCTCGGAATAGTCGTTACCCCCTCGGGAATACAGACGCTCTGAAGACTTTCATTCTCGTAGAATGCCCATTCACCGAACCTCACCATACGGTCAGGGAAGGTGATACGCTTCAAACTCTGACAGGTTTTTAAGAAAGCCCAATCTCCCATACTTGTCACACTTTCCGGAATAACAACTTCCGTCACAAAGCTGCATAACATAAATGCATAATCTCCGATGCGGGTCACACCTTCGCCAATCGTCAAGGAGGAAATCCTGTTCACATGCGGATACCAAGGCGGAGTTTCCGAAGTACCTCCATCTCTATAATCGGGCATAGGTCCTTCCCCGGTAATCGTCAGGACACCATCCTCCGTCAAAGTCCATGTAAGCTCCCCGGTCGTTCCCCCAAAAATCACCGCCGCCGAATCGCTGCCATCGCAAGAAGATAACCCTACAGGAAACAGCAGGCAAAAACACAAAGACCAAAATAAAAATCTTCTCATAAGCTGAAAATCATTAAATCCCCCTAAAAACAGTTCGTCCAATAAAACAATTCGACATAAATATATAAAAAATTATTCAAAGAGCGCCTATTCGGCAATATTTGCCATGGTGATTGATTATACGATTTAGTGTATCCCCCAGGATTTATCAGGATTTAGTTCGTCATCGCCTCATTTTCTTTACAGCGACAATCACGCCCCAAGCCCCATAATATCGCCCTACTAATCTCTTTATCAACGATGTACTTCGTCATAGCATACAATAACCACAAAATACATCCGTAGCAAACATGCTTGATCATCATCGGTGGTCGCTGCTCTATGCCCTGCTCCTCCTTATCCTTTATATGAAAATCGATTTTTACAAAGACTTTTAATCCAAAGCGTTATATGACAAAGGTAATGACGGGCCGACGGTCGCCGGCACAATTCGTATGTTTTTCAACTTCCCAAAACACCTTCCCTACCGGGACCGAAAGAGATTTCAGACCAGAACCGATCAACACGTCCACGACACACCAACGGGTTCTCTCTCCCGCACCACACAAACCTCAATCGCGAATACACACGATCCGCAATCTATCGCCTACATAAATTTAACGCTTTTAATACGGGTGTCCCGCCCGGCGATTTCACGTTCGACGAGGCCCGTCACCACATCTGCGGCATCGTGCCAGCGGTTAGCACGGAATTTCCGCAATTTTGACACTTCCAGCGATCTTCTATCATACAATCGAATTTCTTGCTGACAGGCGCCGATTAGCCGATTTACAAAAAAGAAAGCGTGGAGCCTATTTCGTTTGTTAATCAGAAGGTTGTGGCAAACCCATAGCAAAATAAACGAAGATCCATACCCCACACTTGAATAGATATGGGGTATGGATACGCAGAATGCGTTCTTGCCATAGTCTAAACAAGAAATGAGTGCTGTTCGTTGTCCTTTGCTACTGAAAACTGCCACATTTTCAGATTAGGACCAGGCGAAAACACTTTCCATATGTCTGCCGCATGCGCGACAAAACAAAAGTAGAAAATAATTTTCACATTAAACAACACTCATGTAAAAATAGCCGCAAATCGTGCCAAAAATCCCTAGTTCCCAATCCCAACAACTCCGGTTCTCCCTTCCCCCGTCTGTCGGGGAGCGTGCAAACGGCAGCCGACATCCTCCTACTCCGTAAAAGAGAAATAAATGTAAACTATACTTGCATTATTGTAAAATATACTTTACATTTGTCTTGT
>OLGA01001330.1_pt1 | contig 19591 bp, 10 predicted proteins | sample 1604881 | NCBI WGS metagenome assembly OLGA01 (sample SAMEA3888896, study PRJEB22519) | human gut metagenome | biome: human gut; feature: human-associated habitat; material: faeces | place: Denmark | collected 2009 | reverse complement strand
CACTTCCGGAAGCCGTAAAACTGAGTCAGAAGACGGTTCACATGATTTGGCAGAACCTCTTCTGGGCGTTTATCTACAACATCATCTGCATCCCGTTGGCAGCCGGAGCACTCCACATCTTCGGCATCGATTTCCAGATAACTCCGATGTGGGCAAGTGCCCTGATGGCATTCTCCAGCGTCAGCGTAGTACTCAATTCACTGAGATTAAAATTGTCGTAAATAAAATAAGGCTGCCAGCGATGTTTATAAAATACTGTCGGTATGCAGCAAAATCATCATGAAATAAAGCCTTCATGATGCTTCAAATTAAATAGGGGTAGGACGTGAATCCTACCCCTTTATTGTTTGTATTGATTGTTTCTGTATTGATTACTTAGCAATACTCATTTACTTGATAACAACCTTTCTTGTTGTTCCATCAGCCATCTTGATGATGTTGATGCCCTTCTGCAAGCTGTTGATCTTCACACCATTGATTGTGTAGATGCCTTCTGCTGCATTTACTGCAGGACGGTTCTCGATATTCTCGATGCCAGTAGCTACACCGCCAGTACCCTTTCTTGAAATACCCAAGACAGTGATAATACCTGCACCACCATAGCCCTTCGTGAACTCAACATACTTCACTTCCTTAGACTTATCAACCTTTACACTGTACTCATAGAGACGAATCTTGCCTGTATCGATATCGTCTTTGTAATATGGAAGGCTCTGTTTTGTGATAATACGACCCAAACCATATACAGCTTCGCTACCCGATGGAGTTTCAGCAAACCAATCCTGAGGAGTGAAACGATCATTATAACCATGACTACCATCTGTGTAATATGGACAAGCCACAAGACTACCAGAACCATTGGTTGAAACAACGAGGAAGTAAAGTTCCTCACACTTCTCTGGAGTCACGAAGTTCAGATTACCAGTTGAGTAGTAAGATCTGAGAGTGAGAGCATTCTTCTGACTGAAGTCTGCCATCTGGAACTGAGTTCCCTTCGCTGTTGTCACGATACCATCGCTGCCACAAAGTGCACCTTCCTTCTGAACACCATCAGTATAGAATACCCAACCCTGGTTGTCAAGAATATCATCACTGAAACTCTTAGAAGGCTTACCCTCTGCGATAACATCCACATTCCAACCTGTCACTGCTACTGGAGCTACTGCTGGCATAGCTGCTGCAAACTGCTCATAAGCTTCAACCTCTGCCATTGATGGATAGTAGAATGCGTTCAAGTTACAGATCACTGCGATATACTTAGTCTCCTCGAAGTCTGGCAAGATGTACTCCAACTCAGAAACCTCACCGAGATCAGAGAATGTCTTCACGCGCTTCAAGTTAGCAAGATCGTTACCGACAGCGATGCTGATCTCCTTGTTTACGAAACCTTCTTCATCGTTATCATTTGTACCCTTGTTGTTGTTAGGGAGGTGAATAGCAACCTTAGAGAGATTCCAAGACTTGCCTTCTGGAGCAGTAAAGATAGCCCATGTATCATCTCTATGGGTTGAAGGATTCTCGATAGATATAAGTGCATCGTCCGCCTTGTTGCCATCGGTCAAGCCTGTGATGTCGAACTTGTCGAATGCAACACCGAATCCGTAGTCACCCGTATAGTGACGAACCTCAGCAGTAGCACCTGTCAAGATGTTAGGCTGTGTATTAGAGTCGATGCTAATATTAACAACACGCTCCTTATATGAACCACCATTGTCAACAGTGATAGTAACTTTCTCAACACCCATCTTCATACCTGCTGTTACAGGGATAGTGAATGTGCAATTAGCCTGATCCTCTGTGATAGCACCCACTTTCAAACCTGCGCTTGACTTCACGCGGCAAGAGAAATTAGGATCTCTTGGATCACCATTCAAGTCGTAATTTACTACGATGTTCTGTGTCTCACCAGCGTTCATCTTCATCTCAGAAGAAGGAACCGAAAGAGACATATTGTTGTCCTCAGAACCGAATACCTGGAACTCCCAAATACGGAGAGTACCGTTAGCCTCAGGAATCAACTTCACATAACGTGCCTTGAAAGGAGGAATATAGTCATACTTGACGCTCTCTTTTACACGATTTTCAGCATCAACCACTGTTGTCCAGTTCTCACCATCGTTAGACAACTGAATCTTATAGTTGTTAATCTGGTCAACACCATACTCAGGACCTGAGTTACCATCATAGATACAGAAACCATAGATACGATATGCGCTCTGGCAATCGAAGATAGCCCAACGGTCGCTCTGCAATGTACACCACTTACCGCTTGTCTCGTATGGATAAACTTCACCATCGATAATCTTCCAAGGTGTCTCAGTAGAGTTGGTAGAGTTTGAGAAAGCAACCACTTTCTTGTTCTGTACTACGTTGTAAACAGTTGCAGCATCTTCCTTAGCAATGACGTCGATCACTTGCTTAGTGGTTTCAGATGTACCAACAACGTTAGTAACCTTTACAGTAACTTTCATCTTACCAGGCTTCTTAGCCACTACCTGGATAGTCTCCTCATTAGTAGGAGTACCTGGCTTGAACTCTAAGCCCTCTGGCAGAATCCACTCCCAAGCAGTAGGTCTACCTGTACCCTTAGCTGTGATAGATGTAGATTCACCTACTTCGAGGTAGCTCTTACCCAAAGAGAAGGTAACTACTGGAGCTGTACCCTTAGGATAGTTGAGCTTGATGCTCTTGGCAGGCTGCTGCTTCATATCCTTCATTACAGGAACTACTTCCATCTCAAGGTAATTATCTACGCCATTACGAACGAATGTAGGAACATAGAAAGCCTCGCCACGAGTCTGACCTACCAAAGTGCGCTCACCATTTTCATACTTCTTATAGATATCGAAGTGATCGAAGTCGTCGTTATAGGTATAATCCCATGTCAAACGAACATCACTCTTTTCTGCACCGAGAGTTGTGGTTGATGCAAGATTCTCTACTGCGACAGATGCAGGAGCATAACCTGCTGGCAATACTGCGAGCTCACCGAGTTTCAACTCATAATAAGGAACCTCTGTCTCACCCTTCATGTTGAGAGCAATCATATAGATGGTCTTGCCATTGAGTGATGTCAAGTCGTAGTCAGCGATGGTCCAGCCGTTCTTCTCAGTTACTGTAGCATCGGTCAGAGTTACATCTGGGTTGACAGAACTCTCTGTAGCCAACTTCATCTCTACACTACCAGGAGTAGTGGTCTTGTAAACAATACGGAGAGTTCCACCTGATGTTACAGGAATCATCGTCTTATAGAGACGCATGAGGTGATCACCTGTTGTCAAGCTTCCGCTCACCTCGATGCTTGAACCGAAGTTGTAAGCATCTTCCCAGTTGATAGAAGCTGTCAGGTTGCCTTTGTTCTCTATCCACCAGCGCCATGTTGGCATGATGCTCTGTACACCACTATGATACCAGTCTTGTGTACCATTCTTGATACCCTCTACGAAGCGGTGCTTACCCACACCTACGCAGAATGAGCTGACGAAAGGCATATTAGTGATAGTAGAACGCTCCAATACGCGGTTGGAAATTCCTGGCCAAGATGTAGTAGATGTGACTGTTGGGTCACCTTCCTGATTTACCCACATCTGCTCTTCATTTTTAAAGGTTTTCTGAATAGCAGCATATGCGCTTGGACCTGTATCACCACTACCAAGAAGGTTCTTTACATTATCCTTCCAGATACGCTCCTCTGGGCAGAACAAGTCAATAGAACCTACGTGGCCGGTCGTTGGCATAGATCTGTTGAGGTAATAACCGAATCCGGTATGACCACTACTTACCACCTGGATACCTGCATAGATCTTAGAGAAAGTCTCTTCCTCTGTACAGCCCAGCTGGCGTGCCTGACTACGATAATCGCCATTAGCTCCATACTCCAAGAACTGAGAAGTATTCTTATGTGACTTCAGAATGGTTGGACTTGGTGAACCAGATGCATTGTACCACTGGATTTCCATGTGGCTATTGCCGTCTGCATCAGCGAGTGCATTAAACTCTTTGATGAAACCAGCCCATTCTGAGAGGGTAGAGCCACCAGACTCCTGGTTGATAAACCAACCATCGAAGCCCATATACTTAGCGATTTCATACAATTTCTTGGCAAAGATGTAAGAGCCATTCTCCTTGGTAAGCATTTCACGAACCCAAGCCTGGTTTCCTCCGAAAGCATAAGGAGGGAAGAATATCTGACCGAGAGATTTCACACCACTCTGGTGAGCAGCATCTGTAGATGGTGCTGGTGGAGGAATAATAATACCCTCGCTGGCAGAACCTGCCCAATAAACGAGTTTATCCATATACTGCCAGTAAGTTGGCTGGTATCCCAAGAAGTTGTTAGCGCCCTGAGATGGGCATGAACTACATGTAGGGAAAAGAATGGTTGCATTACATACCTGTCCCTCATAGAACTGGTTTTTATTGGCTTTCATCAAGGTAGGCTCCTTGAAACGTTTTGCCAATGGCACCTTAGAACGGTTGAACTTGGCATTCTTGTCAGTTTCTGGGGACCAGTTCTTGACGTGTTCCGGATGCCAGCAACCACCATAAGGCTGTTGAGCACTTGCTGTACCTCCAAATATAATGGAGAGCATTGCAACGCTAAAAAGTCGATTTAGTCTCATACTTTAAAGGTTTAAGTTAATATTGTATAGTTAATAATTTATTTTCTGCTTTTGAGTATCTCGCCGTTTTTGAGAATTTTTCCTCGTTTTTAGCTATTTTCTGCACTTATAACAAGAATAAAAACCAAACTACTTAGTCAAAATGCATTTTTTTTATTTTTTATTCAAAAAAATACCGCTATAGCTATGCTCACGCAAAACTATAGCGGTTTTAATAAACCTAAACTAAACCTAAAAACAACTTTCTTTAGATAAATAATACATCTTAACTTAACATCAATTTATAGCCTTATTGATAAATCTGCTTTTTATGAAATACACCATTTTTCATAAAAAGATCAATATGTTTTCTGAAGATTCTACTTGACAATATTGGTACGGCGGATGAAGTCGATGATTTCCGGTACATAACCGAAGGCTAATCCGGTAACGGTATCTGCACAACCATAATATACAGCTATGCGACCCGTCTCTGCATCACAGAGAGATGCGCATGGGAAGCAGACATTAGGTACATCTCCTACACACTCGTAGAGCTCCTGAGGAGTAATCAAATACTGACCTGAACGGCCTAATACCTTCCAAGGCTCATCTAAGTCGAGCAGCGCAGCACCGAAAGCATAGACATACCCATTGCAAGAGTGGAGTACACCATGATAAAGCAGCAACCAACCCTCGGAAGTCTCAATAGGAACGGGACCTGCACCTATCTTCATACATTGCCAAGCACTCTCCTCGAAAGCTGCAGGAGCCATCACATGACGATGATGCCCCCAATACTCCAAATCAGGTGACTCGCTATAGAAGATGTCACCGAAGGCAGTATGACCAGTATCACTCGGACGACTCAGCATGGCAAACTTGCCATTGATCTTGCGAGGAAACATCACGCCATTGCGATTGTATGGCAGGAAAGCATTCTCTACCTGATGGAAGGTCTTGAAATCCTCTGTCCATGCCACACCAATCGTTGGCCCATGATAGCCATTACACCAGGTGACATAATACTTATCCCCTATCTGGCAAACACGAGGGTCGTAACCATAGACCCACTCTCCTACCTCAGGATCATCGCATTCGAAATGGATGGTGTCCTCATCAATGTCCCAATGTACGGCATCCTTACTGAAACCGGCATGAAGGGTCATACGGCGATTCTTGTCATCACATCTGAATACACCTGCAAAAACATCCTTAAACTTAACTACTGCACTATTGAAGATACTATTGGAGTCGGGTAGCTGATTACGCTTGATAATAGGGTTCTGGGAATAGCGCCAGAGCTGCACGCTGCTTCCTTCTGGTCTGTCTTCCCAAGGAATGTTGGGAAGAGCAGAACCTATGATTTTAATTTCTTTCATTGTCGTTTCTTTTTAGAAAAATCAATTAGTGACTTTTTTGGAAATCAATTAGAGACTGTTGAGCAAATCTACCTTACCATCATTGATGAGCTTGATAACCAACTCTCCGAAGAGGGTGTTCTGCCATGCAAACCAGGCACGGGTGTATTTCGAAGCATCATCCTTATGGAAAGATTCATGGATGAATCCCATCCCTGCATCGGTATTCAGGAGGGTCTTCATGCACCAGCGAATCTCATCATCACTCTGGGCTGTGAAGCACTTCATCATGATAGACATCGGCCAAGGCATATCATAACCGATGTGCGGACCGCCGATACCCTCGCCTGCCTTACCACGGAAGAAACAAGGATTGTCCTCGCTCCATACGAAACGGCGAGTGTTCTGATAAATCGGATCATTCATCTCAACATCACCCAAATAGCCCATACCCAAAAGCGATGGAACATTGGCATCATCCATCAGAAGACGGTTGCCGAAACCATCTACCTCATACGCATAAATCTTGCCATATTTAGGATGATCATAGACTGCATATTTCTGCAGGGCATCCTTTACTTCGGCTGCCAAGGCAGAACAATCCTGTGCAATCCCGAGTGCCTTATTTTTCTGCTCAGTCTCTGATTTCTCTGCTACATGCTTCAAGATTTCAGCCGCCTTATTCATCGCAGAAACCGCCATGAAATTGGAAGGAATCAGGAACGGAAGAATCGTGGCATCGTCTGAAGGACGGAACAGGGAAGCAATGAGACCAACAGGCTTGACAGGAGCTCCGAAACCATCCCAGCCCACGGTATCGAAGGCACGATCGGTCATGCGGGTAAAGTGGTAAGCCTTGGCTGTTTCCTTGCGTTGCTGCTCATGGAAGGTCTTGAGGATATTTCCGATAGCCTGCATCCAGTCTTCTCCGAAGATGGAGTCATCGCCTGTTACCTTCCAGTACTCGTAAGCGAGGCGGATAGGATAACAGAAAGAGTCTATCTCATACTTACGCTCGAAAACCTCTGCCTTCATCTCGGTATCATCCTTCTGCCAACCTGCTCCGGTAGGTCCGTCGTTATAGGCATTGGCATAACGGTCGATATTGATGCACTTCAACTGGCGCAGGATGACACCACGCAGCATCTTCTTCAATTTCTCATCCTTGTTGGCAAGGGCTACGTATGGCCAAACCTGAGCACCTGAATCGCGGAGCCACATGGCTGGAATATCACCTGTATAGACGAAGGTATCGTCATCGCCATTAGCCAACTGGCGATAATGCACCGTACTTTCCAGCGTGTTCGGATAACAGTTGGCGAACATCCAGGCGAGTTTCGGATTCTTCTTGAGGAGTTTCTGTACTTCCTTGATTTTCTTCTCCACTGCCTCTGAAGTAAAGAGACGCTCTGCTGCAGGCGGACGCTTGGACTCATACTTGCCATTGACAGGTGTTACCACCTTAGTGTAGCGGGCATGAACATCTACCTCAGCATGCTCTTGTGCCATCGCCGACATTGCCGACATCAGGGCTATTGCAAATATTGTTTTTCTCATTGTCTGGGTTTATTTATGTTTCGATTTTAATTGTGATTTCTTTTAAGGTCTATCTGCACCACGGGTTCCCCACTTGGATGGCTGATTGCCCATCTGGAGTTCGAGGGTTCCTCCCTTCATCATATCCTGGTACATGATATACGACTTGGTATAGGTCTTGCCGTTGAGTTTGGCAGACTGCACGTAGATATTTTCCGGACTGTTGTTCTTGCAGATAATGGAGAAGTTCTTGCCGTCGCCTAAGCTGATGGTAGCCTTGTCCATGATCGGACTGCCGATGATATACTTGCCGCCTGCAGGTTCTACCTGATAGAGTCCCATCGCAGAGAGAATATACCAGGCTGACATCTGACCCACATCCTCGTTTCCACTCAAACCGTCGAAATCATCCTTATACATCTCGTGCATGGTCTGGCGGATAAGACGGGCTGCCTTCCAAGGCTGACCTACATAATTATACATATAGAGTACCTGATGACTCGGTTCATTACCGTGGGCATACTGTCCGATGAGACCAGAAATATCAGGAGAGGCATTATCGCCCATATTGCCCGTTACGATGAAAAGGGAGTCGAGCTTAGTCACAAATTTCTGTTCATTACCGAAAAGCTTTACAAGTCCGTGTACATCATGTGGAACGAGCCAGGTGTATTGCCAGGCATTTCCCTCGGTATAATCATCCTGACGATGAACGGCTGAGAATGGATTAAACGGTTCTCGGAACTTGCCGTCGGTACCGATGCCACGCATAAAACCGGTCTTCGGGTCGAAGTATTTACGATAACTCTGGGCACGTTCTGCGAAATACTTCGCATCCGCCTTCTTGCCTAAGAGTCGGGCCACTTTCGCCACGCAGTCATCAGCCAGCGCATATTCCAGTCCCTTAGCCACAGTCTCCATTTCCGGATCCTTATCATAAGGCAGGTAACCATATTTCTTGAGAAGACCGAGGCCTCTGTCTTCACGCAATGCCGACTGTTTCATGGCCTCATAGGCTCCCTCCTTGTCCTTCACATAACCTTTGAGCACCAGGTCAGCAAGCACTGGGATGCCCGGATTGCCCACCATGCAGTCTGTCTCATTGCCCATCAGATGCCATACAGGTAGTTTGCCCTGCTGACGATAGATGTTGATAAAGGTACTTGCCATGTCTGGGAGCATTTCCTTGTGGATGAGCGTCATCAGCGGATGGGCTGCACGATAAGTATCCCAGAGTGAAAGGGTGGTATAATTGGTGAAATCACCCTGATGCACCTTACCGTCGGCACCGCGATATTCTCCGTTGACATCAGAGAATACGGATGGAGCAGTCATCGAATGATACATGGCTGTATAGAAAATGCGGCGGGCAATGGAATCTGAAGTTTCCACCTTCACCTTAGCCAATTCCCGATTCCATGCCTCATCAGCCTGCGCCACTACCTGCTGGAAATTCCAGTCAGTAATCTCTGTTTGCAGATTCTGTCGGGCATTGGCAATGCTGACTGCAGAGAGACCAACCTTGATCATCAGAGGGCGGGTGGCATCTGCCACCTGAACCAGCCAGCGTCCACTATCGAGCGGTTGTACTTGAACCGGTTGAGAGAACTCAGCCACGAAGAAATTCTTCTGGTCCTTCGCCCATCCTGTAGAGAAGCGATGACCAGCCACTGCAGTTTCCTTCACCTCATCCAGCGCATAATCGGTAGGTTTATCCCATCCGATACCCTGAAAAAGGTCGAGTACCAACTGTGCCTTCTTCACGTCTGCCCCAAAGGTATAGCGATGGAAACCAGCACGCTTGGTGGCGGTAAGTTCCACCCATACATTCGGCTGCTGCAATTTCACCGCATAATAGCCCGGACGAACATTCTCATTGGCATGATGGAAGAGCACTTCCTTCTGATGAGCATCTGTCACTGGGAGGAAAGCAACATCGCCTAATTCTCCGATACCCGTTCCGCTGAGGTGCTGATGACCAAAGCCGATGAGAATGGAGTCTGACTGATGATAACCGGAACACCAGTCCCAACCACGGGTATGCTCAGTAGGTCCCAGCTGGATATAACCGAAAGGTACGTTGGCACCGAGGAATACATGACCATGACCGCCCGTTCCGATTCTTGGATTGACAAATTGGGTCAGACTGGAAGCTGCCTGAGCTTTATCATGAGCAAAAGCGGCTTGTGGATAGTCTCCACCTATCACACAAGCCAACAATAATAATATAGGAAATAATCTTCTTCTCATTTTCTGAATTTAAGATATATTTTAATGATACTATTTCATGAATTTTGAGAAAGAATATGGCGCATTTGACTCCAGAATACCTCTCTGCAAATTCGGTTTTTCAGAAAGGCGGAAAGAGATCTGCGCACCCTGTCTCAGGGAATTCAGGTCAAGATAATTAAGATCATACTTCTTTCCGTTCATCTGCATGTCATCAACATAGCATCCGTCACCTTCCGACTGTATGCTTACCGGCTGTCCGTTCTCCAGATGGAGTTTCATAGACTTGAAGTAAGGAGTACCCAATGCATACTGTCCTGAACCCGGGCAAACCGGATAGAAGCCCATCGCAGAGAAAACATACCAGGCTGAAGTCTGACCGTTGTCCTCATCGCCGCAATAACCATCTGGTGTCGGTGTGTAGAGGCGGTCCATCACCTGTCGCACCCAATACTGGCACTTCCAAGGTTGTCCGCTATAATCATAGAGATAGATGGCGTGCTGGATAGGCTGGTTGCCGTGTGCATAATTGCCCATGTTCATCACCTGCATCTCTCTGATTTCATGGATGGTAAATCCGTAATAGCTATTATCGAAAACAGGAGGGAGAAGGAATACCGAGTCAAGCATCTGGTTGAACTTCTCCTTTCCGCCCATCAGAAGGATGAGCCCTTCAGGATCGTGGAATACCGACCAGGTATAATGCCAGGCATTTCCCTCGGTAAAGGCATCGCCCCACTTGAGCGGATTGAAAGGAGACTGGAATTTTCCATTCAACAATCTTCCGCGCATCAGACCACTCTCCCTGTCGAACACCTTCTCATAGTTCATCGCTCGCTTGGCAAAAGGTTTCAGTTCCTTCTTCGACTTGCCGAGCGCCTTGCCAAACTGGTAGATGCACCAGTCATCATAGGCATATTCCAAGGTACGGGCCACACTTTCATTGATTTTCACATCATAAGGCACATAGCCCAACTTATTGTAGTACTCAAAACCATGACGTCCGGTAGAATTCACTTCAGGATGAACGGCATTGGCTCCATGAACCACAGCCTGCCAAAGGGTCTCTGCATCATAACCACGCAAACCGGAAAGATAAGCATCGGCTACTACTGAAGCTGAATTATTACCCACCATACATCCACGATGCCCCGGACTCGCCCACTCTGGCAGGAATCCGCTCTCGAGATAGGTATTGGCAAGACCTGCCTGTATCTTCTCATTCACAGAAGGATACATCAGATTGAGCAGTGGGAAAAGGCAGCGGAAAGTATCCCAGAAACCGGTATCGGTAAACATATAGCCCTTCTGTACGGTTCCGTTGTAAGGACTGTAGTGAACCACCTCACCGGCTGCATTCTTCTCATAGAAAGCACGAGGGAAGAGAACGGAGCGGTAGAGACAGCTATAGAAAGTACGGAGATGGTCAATGTCCTCATCCTCCACTTCTATCTTGCCGAGCACCTCATTCCAGCGGTTTCTACCCTGCTGACAGAGCTGCTGCATATCTGCCTGTCCCAATTCCTGAAGGTTTTGCCAGGCCTGTGACTCACTGATGAAGGAAGAAGCCACACGAGCCACAACCTTCTCGCCTCTCTGACGAATCTTGAAGGAGATGATGGTGCCCACATGATTGCCTTCCTGCTGGTAAGCCTCCTGATAATCGCCCTGAACCATACCCTGGTATTGACCATCCTTCACATTGACGAAAGCCTCAAAATCATGGTCGAACTCGATGACGAAGTAATTTCTGAAATTCTCAGGAACACCTCCACTATTGCGGGTAGAAAAGCCCACCACCTTTCGCTCCTTCGGGAGAACCTTGATGAAGCTGCCCTTGTCGAAAGCATCAACTACCACATAAGCACTATCGGTCTGAGGAAAGGTGAAGGACATCAGGGCTGCACGTTCCGTAGGACAGAGTTCTGCCGTCACATCATAGTCGGCGAGATAGACACTATAATAATAAGGTGTAGCCTTCTCTGCCTTATGAGAGAACCAGCTGGCACGCTGCTCCTCATCAAATACCGGTTTGCCCACGATAGGCATCAATGAAAACTGACCGTAATCATTGATCCAGGGACTCGGTTGATGCGTCTGCTTCAAACCCCTTATCTTCTTGGCTGCATAGGTATATTGCCATCCGTCGCCCATCTTTCCAGTCTGTGGAACCCAGAAATTCATGCCCCAAGGCATGGCGATGGCAGGATAAGTATTGCCTGTGGAAAGTCCATGGTCGGAATCGGAACCCATGAGAGGCTGCACGAAATCTACCGCATTCTGTACATTCACCCTGACGGCTTGCGCCATCAAGGTGAAGAATACAAATATGAACAAAACTGATTTTCTTTTCATAGACAACAGTCTGAATGATTATCTGAAATTGTTTGGCTGCAGGCGATGGCCGTCAGCGTCATTGGTATCAGCCACATCCCACCAGAGTCTTGTGCCCTGAGTATTCACCTGCTGGAGTTCTGGATGAGAAGTGAAGTAAGTGTTGTTATTCTCGCTGAAAGGATAGAGAATGCGCTTGATATTCTTACCCATAGGCACGTCACCTCCACTATTGTTGGTCAACTGATTTGCCAAAGCAGGATAGTCGGTGCGACGGAACTCAGCCCATCCCTCATTACCATTAGGGAAAATAGCCATCCACTTCTGGGTGATGATTGCTTCAAGCTGCTTCTCCTTGTCGCTACCCTCGAACACCTTACCCGTAAGGGCCTTCTCACCATCGATGTAAGCCTGTGCCTTGTCATTGGCAATGCCGTAGTAGTCCATAGATGCCTTGATACCAGACTTATAGTAATCCTCTACGGTACCTGTAAGTTCCATGCCAGCCCATCCACGCAAAACAGCCTCTGCCTTCAGGAACTCAGACTCAGCATAGCCCAAGAGGAGGTAAGCACGCTCACGACTGAAGAAGTAGTTAGGATCCAAGTTCTTGCCCAGATTCTTAGGCGCAGTACGGGTGAGTGAATAATTCAAGGTTCCCATGTCAATGACAGGAGCCTGAGCACCACGCTCACAACCTACGAAGTCTTCACGCTGGCTATCTTCACCTGCCTCCAAAGTGCTCGCTGTCATCTTGCCACGATACCAGCTTACCAAGCAACGTGGGTCTATCTTCTTGGTGGTATAGCTATTACGGCCTGTCTTGATCTTGTATTCTGCACCACCTTCACTGGCGTTGCGATAGAAGTTCTCCAAGTCTTTAGACATCACACTCTCACCATTGTAGCAAACACTACACATCACCAGTGGATGCTCGTTACCACCGTCATCAGTACCACCTTGGCTTACAGGAGCATACTTAGGAACGATCTGCATATTGTCGTCGTTGCTCTGCATCAGTCCATACTCGTTGTTAAGAGCATTTTGTGCCTCCTGCTTTGCACGAGCAGGGTCTACGTTGGAGATACGCAAAGCCATGCGAAGGCGCAGGGTGTTGGCAAATCGAAGCCACTTGTTCCAGTCGCCATGATAGCAAATATCGTCTGTGGTATAACCAATCTGGGTTGCATCCGTTGGCTTGATACTGTCTACAGCCTGCTCCAACATACGGAACATGGCATCGTAAACCTCAGCCTGGGTATTGTAAGACACATTGTTGGTCTCAGGAATCTTGGCCTGCACATACTCCTTGAAAGGCATATCGCCATAAGTATCGGTATTGGCAAGTGCTAAGAACGCATAGTAGATACGTGTGGCATAGAACAAGTTCTTGTACTTCTTGGTATTTTCGTTGAACTTGTAGGCACGCAACAAGGTACGATACTCACTGCTACGGTCGGTATAGAAATGTCTCCAGCGCGCACTGCTCCATCCATCTTTATAAGAATAATCAGGAGATGCGCCAGCATGCTTGGGCTGGTTGTTGGCCACGAAACCCGCATAGATGTCATGACTCAGGTTGGTAGTGGTCTGATAGTCGTTGAAAAATCCCTCATAGAGGAAGTTGCGGAAAACAGAGTTGGCAGAGCTCAACTCACTCTTCAGCGCCAAGGAGTCTTCCTTGCTCACCTTATAGTCGATATTGATATCGGCATACTTGGTATTGTCCTCTTCACCAGGCTGCTCTTCACCGCCGCCAGTAGTGTTATCAGGCAATTCGTATGGATTCTTGCTCATCTCATCCATGTCATAGCAGGAAGATAAACTTACCAATGCCATGGACACAAGCATCGTCTTGAATATAATCGTCTTTTTCATTGTCTTGAACTGTTTATGATGTAGTTGATAGTATTTAGAAGCCTACATTGACTGAGAAACCGAAAGTGCGGGTATATGGCACTGCGGCAAAGTCAAGGGCCTGTGAGAACATAGAAGTATCATAACCTCCATCAGGATTGCCTGGTGTATGTTTCAGCAGGAAGCAGAGATTACGTGCCACAAATGACAACTTCACATTGGTAAGAGGAGTCTTCTTGAGCACGCTCTTTGGCAGGCTGTAACCCAATGCGAGTTCCTTCAACTTGATATAGGAAGCGCTGTGGATAAACATCTCTGCATAACCCTTCTGCGACTTGTACAAACCGATGTTGGAATAGTAAGACTGTGCACTTACCTCCTTGGTATTCACCTGTCCGTCGGCTGTCACACCAGGAACTACCATATAGTAGTCGCTCACACCATTCAACTCCTTGTACTCACCACGATAAGCCGAGCGCTCTGAAGTACCTACAGCAGTAGCCATACCTTCTGATACACTCACGATATCGCCGCCAAATCGCATATCAAACATCGCAGTGAGGCTTACACCCTTATAGTTCAGACTTGGAGTAACAGACATGAGAAGCTTTGGCTCGATGTTTCCGATAGGATGATCGAGGATATACTGCTCCAGATTTCCTCCTGCATCACTACTGGTAACAGGCATTGGAAGACCGTTCTCGCCAATCACCATCTGACCATTCGCATCGCGCTTGATGAGGTTATTGGCATAGATATCGCCCAACTTACCTCCTGCCTTCGCACCTACCTTGACTGGCATGTTGCCATCGCCATTGAAGTAGATGTGATCCACGCCATTAGCCAGTTCATCTACACGGGAGATATTCTTGGAAATATTCATGGTGAGGTCGAACTTGAGGTCCTTGGTCTTGACAGGTGTGCCGTAAAGCATCAGCTCAATACCCTTGTTGGTAATCTTACCTGCATTCACCCATTGCTGTGTCCAAGGAGCAGATGCATCTACAAGCATAGCCTGGTTCTTGGTCTTGGTATAATAATAGGTGAAATCAAATCCCAAACGGTTCTCCAGGAACTTCATCTCAAGACCCCACTCGAAGGAAGACTTGATCTCTGGTTTCAGGTTGCTGTTCTTCTTCACGGTCTGTGGAATTGGCACACGGATGCCATTCTCATAGGAATAAGAACGGGTGTTGTAGAGATTGTATGGATTTGGGTCCTTACCTACCTGAGCGAAAGACAGACGAGTCTTGGCGAAAGTCATCCACGCTGGCAACGGATGGTTGATAGAGCGCATGAAATCGCTGAAGATATAGCTCACACTTGCACTTGGATAGAAGAAAGAACGGTTGTCCTTTGGCAAGGTAGATGACCAGTCGTTGCGGGCTGTAAGATCCAATGAGAGATACTCACGAAAAGCCAACTGTAAAGAACCGAAGGCTGAGTACATAGAGCGCTCATGGCCATTCTCACTGGCATTGGTCAACTGATAACCTGTATTGAAAATCCAATTATCCTTCTCCAACATATTCTTGGTAGCAGCACTCAGCAACTCGTACTTCTGGTACATGATGTTGGCGCCCAGATTGTAACCCAAGCGCAAATCCTTGGTCACCTGATTGTCACCCAAGAAGAGGAAAGAGATATTGTGCTCGAAGTTGTTTTCCTCCGAACGGCTCATATTATCATCGGTAACGATCTCGCTCCAGTGTCTGCCCGGAATGCTCACAGCAGAGTTACCCAAACTCAAGTCTGTGGCCTGGATGCGTGTGCGATAGTAATCGAAAGCATATTTAGCATTAAACTTCAACCAGTCGGTTACGTTGACATTAGCACCATAGTAACCGAAGGCACGCCAACGCTCATCGCTATTCTGGAAGCGATGACGAACATAGTATGGGTTGGCATACTGCATATCTGGTCCGAACCAGTTGCGATGCAATTGGTCCTGAGTTGTATAAGTCTGAAGATCCTGCAAACGCACATTGCCAGGAATGAGAAGCAACTGGGCTACCTCTCCATTGAGACCAGTCATCGGACGGTTCTCGGCTTTCATGCGAGAAACAGAAATCTTGCTATCTGTAGAAAGATACTTATTGATAGTTCTACCTGCATTAAGATCAACTATCAGCTTATCCAATTTCTCTCCATCGAAAAGACCCTTATTGTCGTTGAAACCCAAAGAGAGACGAAAATGACCTTTCTCATCAGAATTTCCGAGAGCTACGGTATGGAACTGGGAGAAACCTGTATTGAAGTAATCCTTCAACTTATCGCCATAATAGCGGTAAGAGATGTTCTCACCGAGAAAAGAAGGTTCCATTCTGCCATCAAGCGGAGCACCGAATGCCAACTCGCTGGAAAGCGTCTTGTTGCCATCCTCATCAGTCTTATAAACCGTAGCACCCTGAGAGCCCTGTCCGTACTGCTTCTGCATAGGGATTGTTTCAGCCACCTTACTCCAAGTAAAGTTACCGTTGTATGTGATGCCGAAGCCCTGCTTATGACTACCCTTCTTGGTTGTAACGTAGATCACACCATTACCTGCACGTGAACCATAGAGGGCTGCAGCGTTGGCACCTTTGAGTACCGAGATAGACTCGATATCCTCTGGGTTGATGTCCAGAGAAGTGCCACCACGGTCGTATCCGCCATAAGCAGAAGCATCAGAACTCTGGTTGTCGGTAAAAGGAACACCATCTACCACCCAAAGAGGCTGGTTATTATCAGTAAGAGAAGAGTTTCCACGGATAGTGATCTTGGTAGAACCGCCGAGACCCGTGCTGGAAGTATTCATCTGCAGACCAGCCACCTTACCGTCGAGGGCACCAGTCACAGAAGGGTCGCCAGTCGTATTGAGAGCATCCGCCTTGACATCCTGTACGGAATATCCCAACATCTTCTTCTCACGCTTGATACCGAGGGCAGTAACCACCACTTCGTTCAGCGCCTGAGAGTCAGGAAGCATCTGTGCGTTCACGTTATGTCCTTCCTTTGCAGCCATATCCATCGTCTTATATCCAAGATATGTAAACTGCAAGACAGGGGCAGGTTCATCGGTCTCGATGGTAAAATTACCATCCATATCAGTTACAGCACGATGATTGGTGCCTTTTACGAGGATAGTAGCGCCAATGAGAGGTTCCTTGTTTTCATCGAGAAGCGTACCCTTATATGTACGTTTCTGTCTTGGTTGCTGGGTGCTTGGAGTTGTAGTAATTTCCTTTTTCTTCAGATAGATGATTCCATCCTTAATCACATAAGATACACCCCTATCCTTCAAGAGCTTGTTTAAAACATCCTCTACTTTACCGTTCTTCACCTGAACGGCATTCACCTGCATCTTTGCCAAGTTGTCGTCGTAAGTAAACTGGTATTTAGACTGTTTCTGGATTTTCTGGATGACTGCTCCCAAAGTGGTCTGAGAAACATTCAACGAAATCTGGGCTTTTACAGATGTCCAGGAACTGGAAACCAACATCAGAGCCAAGGCTGCAGCTGCGGTTTTAGTTTTTTGTAAATGATACCAATGTGTCATAATCCTTGTTTTTAGCATTTAGGTTGTTATAACTACCTTTTGTTGTTATTAATTTCAAATATATAACAGCAAAAAACAAAAAAACACTTACCCAAAAAATTATTTTTTTGAATAAGTGCTCTCTTTTTCTCATATAACAGTATAATTAAGGTGTAAACCTTACTGATTCACTACTTCGTGATAAATACCTTACTGCCTTTCACGTGATAGTGGATAGGCAGGGTGTTCTGCAAGAGATCGAGAACCGAGTCGATGGTCTCCTTCTCTTTGATGACACCGGAATAAGTATTCTCCTGATTGATGGTAGGATCAACAACCACCTGCACATCGTAGATATTCTCCAGCATCTTGGCAATTTCATTCACGCTTGCATTATTGAAGGAAGTCTTGTGCTCATGCCACATTGCATCCTTATAGACATCGGTTTCAGAAACCGTCATGCTACCTAAGCGCGCATCCACACATGCCTTCTGTCCTGGTTTCAAGACGATCATACCCTCATCATGATTTCCTTCTACCCTCACCTTACCTTCGAGCAAACTGACGGAAGCCTGCTGATGAGCCTTATCCACATGGAAATTGAAAACGGTACCGAGCACCTTAACACTCATCACATCGCTCTCTACGATGAAAGGCTTGTGCGGATTTTTGGTCACCTCAAAATAACCTTCACCGTCTATCTCTACCTTACGGTCGGAACCATCAAACTCTTTCGGATATTTGATGGAAGCAAGTTTGTTGAGCCAGACCTTAGTTCCATCAGGTAAAGTAACCGTCGTATCTTTGTCGGCACTGGCCATCACCACCTGCATCTGCATATTAGAAATCGGATTGTGCTGGAGATAGAACCAGGCGAATCCACCCAATACGCAGACCACAGCAATCGCAGCAGCCCGACGCCACATACCTATTATATGCGCATGATGCTCAGCCTGCTGTTCATCCTTCATCTCCCTGATCTTAGCCTGCATTCTCTGTTCAGCAAGCATCAGTTGGGTCTTTGGCATGAACTGCGCCTTGAGCTCATCGCTCAACTTTTCTTCTTTGAAAAGTTCTTGTTTTTCCTCCGGAGAATTCTTCAACATATCCCTTAATGCGATGAGCTCCTCTTCCGTGCACTCACCTGCCAAGAATCTCGCCTTTAATTCCTCATTTATCATAACAATCTTGCTTAATATCCTTAATTAATTAATGATCTAATTAATTACCATAACAATAATTGTTGAGAAAACACTTACTCAATAACCTATAAAAAAGGTATAAAAAACACAAAAAAAGTTCCCAAACGAGCCCTAAGAGACTTTAAAGCCTTATAAATATGAGCTTCAACGGTACGTACGGATACGTTCATCATCAGAGCAATCTCACTATTTTTCATATCCTTGAGATAGCTCAAAACGAATATTTCCCTGCATTTATCAGGAAGTTCCCCTATGGCCTGATTGATTTTTCTTCTCAACTCCATGTTTTCCATGTCCTGTTCTCCATCTCCCAACGAAGAGAAGTAGCACGACATACGCATTTCGTTGATATCTTCAATGGCTGCAGTATTGACTTTCTTATAGCGCTTCAAGTAATTCAATCCTCTTGAGTAAATCGTCTTATAGAGGTATGATTCTATCTGCGGGACATCCGTCTCCAATGCATCCATACGATTCCACAATTCAAGAAAAGCTTCTTGAACTACATCATCGGCAGCGTCCTCCCCTACGATACGTTTAGCATAATAAAACATTCGAGGGTAGTACTTTCTAAATATCGCTTGATACGATTCTTCTTTTACTGTCTGCATTACATTATATATCTTTAGATATTAGTTCTGATTTAGGTCGGTTTACGCCAGTTATCTGCGTATTTTCTTCACTTCTTGAACTACTTTGGGCGCAAAGATAAGTAAAAAAGATGATAAAAACAAATTTTTGCTTACAAATCAACTATAACATCTGTTATTTTTTACTTTTTACTACTTTTCATAACTGTTTCCATACGTAAATTTAAAGACTGTAGTCAGTGCACTCCCTAAAGTCTGCTTTTAGTCATTAAACAACTATTACACAAAAACTTTTCTGCCCCGAAAGTACATATAAAAAGTGTTTGAGAGAAGAATGAGGAAAGTTTACTGGTTATCAGTTACT
>OLGA01001320.1_pt1 | contig 19676 bp, 20 predicted proteins | sample 1604881 | NCBI WGS metagenome assembly OLGA01 (sample SAMEA3888896, study PRJEB22519) | human gut metagenome | biome: human gut; feature: human-associated habitat; material: faeces | place: Denmark | collected 2009 | reverse complement strand
GATAACCGGCCATCTGACAGAGCAAGCCGGGATTGACAGACCATGCGCGGGAAACAGCGGTCCGTATATTTCGTTCAACTGCCGTCCAATTGCATTCAAAGTGAGCCGCTGTCTCCATGTAGATCTCTTTTGTGATCGCCTCCAGACGGGACTCGTCCTGAATGGCCAGACAGATAGCATACTCGGTATGTTTAAAGCCTTTGTAGCATCTCGTAATGCCAAGAGATCGCAGAATGTCCTGTACAGCTGTCATTGGTATATCCTCCCAAATCCAAAGATTTAAGAAGATGATAGAACCGATAACAGATAAATCGGTCTTTATCGCCGCTTTTCGTTATTTTTCGACATATTTTCTTCTCATCTGCCGAAAGAAACAACAGACTCTCGTTCTCCCGATTCATCAGAATTACAATCTATTTATACAGGAGGCAAAAATGGGTTTTAGCGATGTTTATCGAAGCGTTCTCAAGGACTACCCGGATGTGCTGACCGTGGAGGAAATGAGCCGGGCGCTGGGTATCAGCACCAAAACCGGCTACAAGCTGATCCGGGAAAACAAGATTGAGAGCCTAAAAGTCGGGCGCTCTTATCGAATTCCCAAAGCACACCTTCTTTCGTATATGCGCTTGGTTATGAAGTCCTCGCCGGTTTCCTAATCGCACATTGGACTTCTGCTGCTGAACCAGATAAACTGGTATCTGCCAACAGCAGAAGTCCAATCGACCTACATAAAGGAGGAATATTTTTATGGTAGCAGGACATCTGCAAGAAAAAAACGGCATCTATTACATGGTGCTATCCTACCCAAGCGCAAATGGAAAACGGAAAAACAAATGGATTTCAACCAAGCTTCCGGTAAAGGGGAACAAGAAGAAAGCCGAGAAAATGCTGTCAGAGATTCGTCAGACGTTTGTCCCGGTGGAGAAGCCGATGGATGCAGAAATCAATTTCTCGGATTACATGCTCCAATGGCTGCAAATTATCAAGCCGACGGTTGCCACCACGACCTATGCTTCTTACTCGTCCATCGTACAGAAAATTGTTGTTCCCTATTTTAAGAAGAAGGCGATCCCACTCGCCGAACTGAAAGCCATCGACATTCAAGCATTCTATTTGAAACATCTGGAAAGGGTTTCTGCAAGAACGGTGATCCACTATCACACGCTGCTGCACCGGGCGCTGAAGTACGCCGTAAAAATCGAACTGATCGATGCCAACCCGGTGGATAAGGTGGATCGTCCGAAAGCCGCCCCATTCGTCGGCAGCTTTTACGATAGTGCCGAAGTCCAGAAGCTCTTTGAAGCTGCAAAAGGGAGTAAGCTTGAAATCCCCATCTTTCTCAGCGCGTTTTATGGTCTGCGCAGAAGCGAGGCTATCGGCCTGAAATGGGATGCCATCGACTTCCAGAACGACACGATCACCATCCGGCATACGGTTGTATCCTGTTACATTGACGAAAAGCAAGTACAGAAGGCCCAGGACATAACCAAAACGAAATCCAGCATGAGAACGCTGCCCCTGATCCCGGCTTTCAAGGAGCTTTTGCAGCATAAAAAGCAACAGCAGAACGAATTTCAGCGTATGTGCGGCAAAAGCTATAACAAGGACTATCTGGGTTACATCTGTGTGGATGAAATGGGAAAGCTGCTCTCCCCGCATTATCTCACCGAAGCCTTTGCAAAGCTTTTGAAGAAGCATGGCCTGCGGAAAATTCGCTATCACGATCTTCGTCATAGCTGTGCCAGTTTACTGCTGGCCAACGGCGTCCCCATGAAGCAGATCCAGGAATGGCTTGGCCACAGCGACTTTTCCACCACCGCCAATGTCTATGCGCATCTGGAATGCAATTCCAAACGGCTCTCGGCAGCGGCTATGACAAACGGTTTGCAGGGGGCTTTGAATGTGATTTCCTGATGCGGCAAATAAAAAATCAGAGCAAAGCGAACCTTGCTCTGACTGGCGGAGATGGAGGGATTTGAACCCCCGCGTCGGTTTTCTACGCCGACCTCACGGTTTTCAAGACTTTTCGGTTAAATGGACTTGGGTGGATTTGGGTGGAAAATGGTTCCCTGTTTTGGAAGGCTAAAAGTGGCTGGAATGCCTTTATTTTTCAGAAGAAATTTGCCTCAACCCCTTGCGCGGCAAGGAAAATCGAACTCACGGCCACGAGAGCGAAAAAACGCTTCAATCAGGAGAAAAAGGAGAGATTTAGGAGAGAAAAAGCGAGATTTTGGGAAATTGGAGAGAAAATGGAGAGAAATTCGGCCCTTGATTTTAGCCCCAAAATGAGCCCTTTAACAAGAGAATCAATGATACATTTTCTTCTGCTGTTGGCGAAAAAAGCAGAGGTGTATCACATGAAAACAAACCATTATTCCGATCTCCTACGACAGTACCCTGCATACATGACAAAGGAACAGATGTATCAGGTGTGCCATATCAGCAAAAAGACATGTTTGTTTCTGCTGCAAAGCGGCCTTGTCCCCTGCCTTGACAGCGGCAAGAAAACCCGAAGATTTAAGATCGAGACGGCCAATGTGATCCGTTACTTGGCGGATCGTGAGCTCCACCCCGACCGGTACAAGCCACCGGATGGATTTTATAAGCGGAAGCGAGTGAAAGGAAAATCTCGAAGAAAGAAACGCCGCAAGCAAGGGACGGACACTCCCTCTCCCTCGGTTGCCGGCGTTGATCCGTGCATCATGCGTGAATACTACAGAGCAGAATTGGAGCTTTATCCGGATGATGTATTAACTACCAAACAGATCTCCGAATTTACAGGTTACAGTCATTCTTCTGTTGTGCGGTGGTGCAATAAGCAGTACCTCCAAAACTTTTACATAAGGCATCGCTTTTATGTCCCGAAGGAATATCTGCTTGATTTCTTCACGAGCAGGCACTTCATTAACATATCTGTGAAGTCCGAACTTCATAAGGAAAGGAATCAACAGCTGATCCAATATCAAGCAGAATCGCGTTCTGCAATAGTCAGCACTCCACAGCCAAGCGAGAAAAGGATGAAAAAAAGTATATACTAAAAACCAGGGGAGCTAATGGCATTTAGCTCCCCTGTTCCGTACGTCTATTTACTGTAATATGGGTCCGCACACGCTCCGATTAAGATTGCAGTCGTTGTTCTTGACATCCAGACTCGTGCATGTATAATATAAAAGAAATTATCATAAAATAATTTATCATAAGGAGGCGCGTGCGCATGAAGTTTATAGGCAGGCAAGCCGAGCTTAACAAGCTGAACGCAGAATATACCCGTGACGGCAGCTTTGTGGTCATCTACGGCCGCCGCCGAGTCGGCAAAACGACGCTGATCAAAGAGTTCTTGAAGAAGAAAACCGCCTTTTACTTTCTGGCTACCGAAGAACTGGAAAGCCAGAGCATGAAACGGCTGGCAGGCGTCATAGCCCGCACAACGAAAAACGCGCTGCTTCAGAAGGCGACCTTCACGGACTGGTTGGATCTGTTTCAGGTAATTGCAGATTATAAGCCAGAAGAGAAGAAGGTGCTTGTCATTGACGAGTTTCCGTACCTGGTAAAAACAAATTCGGCGTTTCCCTCTATCCTGCAAAATGCCTGGGACGAAATTCTGAAGGATAGCAATGTAATGCTGATTCTGTCTGGCTCTCTGATCGGTATGATGAAGAAGTATGCTTTATCGTATGATAGCCCCCTGTATGGCCGCAGAACGGCACAGATCCGGTTGGCTCCGTTGTCCTTTACGGATATATACGCCGTTCAGAAAATGCCATTTGCGCAGGCAGTAGAACAGTACTCCGTAACGGGCGGCGTTCCGAAGTATCTGGAGTTTTTTGAGGATGGCCGACCGCTGGAAGAGCAGCTGAAGGATGCCGTTTTGTCCAAAAGCGGTTTCTTGTATGAGGAGCCAAATTTTCTGCTGAAAAGCGAGTCGCTGACAGCTGTGAACTACTTCTCCATCATCAAATCCATCGCAGACGGGAATCATAAGTTGGGCAAGATCGCCGGAGCGCTGGGGCAGGAAACGTCTGCTTTGACACAGTATCTGTCTACGCTCACGGATTTGAGTTTTGTTGAAAAGAAAACTCCAATAACGGAAAAGAACCCGGAAAAATCCCGGAAAGGATTGTATTTCATTTCAGACAATTTCATCCGCTTCTGGTTCCGCTATGTTTATCCCTATAAGGGGGAACTCGAGCTGGATAACACGCAGATCGTGCTGGATGAGATCGACAAGGATTTCATACAGAAATTTGTGGCATTTGCGTATGAGGACATCTGCCGGAACATCTTTGCCGATTTGTGCAGAGACGGAACGATTCCTTTTGTACCGTCCCGCATCGGCTCGTATTGGCTGAATGATTTTGACGGCGATACAGAAATAGATGTGATAGCCGTAGACCATCAGAACAAGCAAGTGTTTGCCGGAGAATGCAAGTTTCACGCCAAGCCGGTGGATGCGCCGGTATACTTTGCGCTGAAAGAAAAGGTGGACAACGCTGCAGAAATTTATAGGGCATTTCCGGGATACGATGTTCTCTTCGGCGTGTTCAGCAAAAGCGGGTTTACGCAGCGCATGCTCGATACTGCAAAGGAAAATAACCGTCTGCTCCTGATTAACGAGGATCATTTGGTATAGTTTCATTTCTCATAAATCGTTTCAGATACTTCTCGCTTTTGCGAGGATCACAAAAACAAAAAGGAGGCCGAGAAACAATGATCTACTTTACTGCAGATACGCATTTCGGCCATGCCAATATTATTAAGATGTGTGAGCGGCCGTTTCCCGATGTGGAGACCATGAACGAGTCCTTGATCGCCGCATGGAATGAGCGGGTGCGTGGAACGGATACCGTGTATATTGTAGGTGATCTGTTTTTCCGCTGTCCTGACCCGGAAAGTATTCTGAAGCGGCTCAAGGGTAAAAAGCGGCTGATCGTCGGCAATCACGATGGCACATGGATGGGCAAGGTCGATATGAGCCGGTACTTTCTCAGCGTGGACAATTTTCTGGAAACCTCGGACGGAGCCCACTCCTTAACGCTCTGTCACTATCCGATGCTGACGTGGAAGCACGCTATTTGGTCATACATGATTCACGGCCATATCCACGCGGATACCAAAGCGGACTTCTGGCCGCTGCTCCGCTGTCGGGAGAATGTATTAAATGCCGGTGTGGACGTGAACGGCTATCATCCGGTCACATTCGATGAGCTAGCAGAGAACAACCGGAAGTTCAAGGCGTTACACGCTGCGCGGGGAAAGCCAGTATAATTTGGCTGACACGGTGCAAGTTACAGGGCAAGTCACGGTGCAAGATATACTCAGCTATTGCATGATACAGGGTCAAGAACACAGCAGGGCTACCGCAGCCAAATTACAAAACTGATATGAACTTAGGGGGTACCCCCCAAGTTACCCCCTAAGATGCCCCCAAGATAAAACTGTTAAGTTCTACGCAAAAGCCCGCAGCAAAGCAGAAATCGCCAACTATTGTGGTTTCAAATCTCCGAACATTGGTCTCACATGTTGTTTTATGTGTCTTTCCTAAGGATATCCAGGTACTCTTCATAGGCAAAGACAAGTGCTTTGCCGGATTTTGCGGAATACTTGAGGATATTCCGATTGCATCTATTTGTTTGAGATCCGCCTGTCCCGCCTCCGGACAGGCGGCATTCTTATCCCTGTATATAGCTACCGGTCATCGCAGATTGTAAACTTGCTTAAAATGAAAGAGCAAACATGATTAAACAAATAATGTGAAGAAAAAACAGAATATAGCATAAAGTTTTTCTGACAAGTCAGCAAAAACTGTTGACTGTATTGTTCTTTTTGGCTACACTATCTGTAAGGAGGCGATACAATGATTGTTAGACCCTACTATTTGGATATTCTGAGAACCTACCGCGATGTCCCGTTGGTGAAGATCTTGGCCGGGATTCGCCGCTGCGGAAAATCGACAATTCTGGATATGCTGAAAGATGATCTTATAGGCAGCGGTGTTTCTGCTGACCATGTGATCCATCTGCGTTATACATCGGAAGAATTGGACGACGGCATGACCGCCAAGCAGATGTACCGCGACATAAAGGGCAGGATGACGGATGGACAGCGTTACTATCTTCTGCTGGATGAGGTACAGGAGGTCGAAGGCTGGGAAAAGGCGATCAACAGTCTACTGGAGGATGCCAATACGGATATCTATGTGACCGGCTCCAACTCCAAACTCATGTCCGGCGAGATATCCACCTATCTGACGGGACGTTATATCTCTATTCCAGTCTTTACATTGTCTTTTGCCGAATATCTGGAGTTTAAAAAGGACAGCGGCCGCACGCCGAAAGAGCTTTTGAGCGAGTATATTCGCATGGGCGGATTTCCAATTGTTGCTCTTGGCGATCTCGACGAGCGTTCATCTTATCAGATCGTTGAAGGAATATATAATTCCGTTATCACGAGCGACATTACAAGACGACACAACATTATGAACTTCGATTTGTTCAACCGCGTGGTAAAGTATGTCGTCGAGAATGTCGGCAAAACATTTTCTGCAAACGCCATCGTCAAGTTTATGAAAAGCGAGGGACGTTCCCTCTCTGTGGAATCGGTGTACAACTATTTGGAATGGTTGGAAAAGGCGTTTGTGATTTACCGGTGCCAGCGGTATGACATGCAGGGAAAAACTGTTCTGAAAACACAGGAAAAATTCTACTTAGCGGATGCGTCTTTGAAATACTGCATAATGGGATTTAACCCCAAATCTGTTGCTGCTATGCTCGAAAACATCGTTTATTTTGAGCTTCGCCGAAAGGGCTATGATGTGTATATCGGCAAGAACGCTGCCAAGGAGATCGATTTCGTGGCTGTACGTCGTGACGAGCGGATCTATGTGCAGGTATGTCGCAATCTTCCGGAGGAATCCGACCGCGAAATTGCGAATCTTCTCGAGATTCGTGATCACTATCCGAAATATGTAGTGACCCTGGATGAACTGGCCGCAGGCAACATCAACGGCGTCAGAATTGTGCATCTGGCAGATTTCTTGTTGGCGGAAGATTATTGAGATATGAGGGAGATGTGACAAATATGGCAGACAGAAAATATCAATTTGAACGATTGACGCCAACCGACAGCGTTGATTTAAATGTTTATGGAGAAGCAATAGATTATGTATTCGATAACCCGGATATAAAAAATGTTGCCATCTCCGGCGCGTATAGTGCTGGCAAAAGTAGTGTTTTGGCCTCGTACAAGAAACAGCATAACGATAAGCGCTTTTTGCATATCTCTCTCGCCCATTTCACATCCCCAGATCAAGAAGATGAACTGGAAATAAAAGAATCGGTATTAGAAGGGAAAATTCTTAACCAACTAATACATCAGATTCCGGCAGAAAAAATACCGCAGACTAATTTTAGAGTAAAGAGAAGTGCACAGACGAATAATGTTATAGGAGAAACTTTGGGTTTCGTTCTATTTGTTATCAGCATTATTTTCCTTACTCATTTAGATACATGGAAAGATTATGTAAGCACTCTGCCGGATAGTTGGTTCAAATCTATATTGGCAGTATCTACGCAGCAATACGCCTCGATAGTTGTAGGGCTCATAGTTGTGTTGTTGTCTGCCCTTGCGGTGTACAGACTAATCAGGATACAGAAGAACAAAAATGTCTTTCGTAAGTTAAATTTGAATGGTAATGAAATTGAAATTTTTGAAGAAAGCGACGATTCCTATTTCGATAAATACTTAAATGAAGTGCTGTATTTGTTTGAAAATGCTGATGCCGATGCAATTGTATTTGAAGATATGGATCGCTTTAATGCCAATAGGATTTTCGAACGACTTCGCGAAGTGAATACTCTTGCAAACATTCAACTACAAAAAGAGAATAAAAAGCCTCTTCGATTTTTCTATCTATTACGCGACGACATTTTTGTTTCCAAAGACAGAACAAAATTTTTCGATTACATCATCCCGGTAGTTCCAGTTGTAGATAGTTCTAACTCCTACGATCAGTTTATAACACATCTAAAAAAAGGTGGCATATTAGGGATTTTCAATGAGGGATTTTTGCAAGGTCTCTCACTATATATTGATGATATGCGCCTTTTGAAGAACATCTATAATGAGTTTATTGTTTATTATAACAGGATAAATACTACAGAGCTTAATTGTAATAAAATGCTGGCCATTATTACATATAAGAACCTGTTCCCACGCGATTTTGCTGATTTACAACTCAATCGAGGATTTGTATATACTCTTTTCAGCAAAAAGGAGCTATTTATCAGATCTGAAGTGGAAACAATCGAAAAAAATATTGATGATTTGAAATCAAAAATTTCTTCTTTAAAAAGCGAACACCTTCTGTCTATGCGGGAGTTGAATGTTGTTTATGCAGACAAATTCATAACCTGCTATAGCTGGCAGAACCAAAATGATAGTTATTTATCTCGGCTTATGGATACTTTGCAAGGGGAGGGCAAACGAGAATACTTATCCCGTAAGCAGATACTAGAAGACAAGTCGAACGCAAAAGAGAATGATTTGCAGCGAGAAATCCTTCTATTAGAGCAAAGGTTAGTTGAAATCAAAAATAAACAGCTTTACCAAATAATTACTCGAGATAACATTGACAGAATATTCTCCGTTACTAGTACAAACGAGGTAGGAGAAGTGTCGGAATTTAACGAAATAAAAAGTAGCGAATATTTTGATCTCTTGAAATTTCTCGTTCGCAACGATTTTATTGACGAAACTTATGCCGACTATATGACTTATTTCTACGGAAATAGTCTAAGCCGTACAGACAAAACTTTTCTTCGCAGTATAACAGATAAAAAAGCAAAAGAATACACCTATCAATTGAAAAATACGCAATTGATAGTCTCTCGACTAAGGTTGGTAGATTTTGACCAAGAGGAAACTCTCAATTTCGACTTGCTCACCTATTTGCTTCAAAGCGCTCAAACAAATTACATTCAAAGATTGGTTAATCAGCTTAAAAACACAAAGAACTTTAAATTTATAGGTGCCTATTTTGATATCACGACGGAGACGCCAACCTATGTTAAATACCTTAATATGGGTTGGCCGGAAGTGTTTTCGGTAGCTCTTAAGGAACAGGCGCTGCTAAAGGAGCAAATATACAGATATTCTATCTGTTCTCTGTATTATTCTGACGATGATATTATTAGATTAGTCAATAAAGAGAACTGTTTAAGCAACTATATCTCCAATATGCGTAACTATCTCGCGATAGAAGACCCTCAAATTGATAGATTGATTCATTGCTTTAGTTTTCTGGGCGTGTGCTTCAAAGGTTTTGACTATGCAGAACTAAACCAGAAGTTGTTCTTCGCTGTATATGAGAAATCCATGTATGAAATCAATGCCGAAAATCTACAGCTTATCCAAATGAAGATTTTAGGGGCAACAAAGGAGGATTTCTTTCATAAGAATTATACACTATTATATTTAAACCCGGATTCTGCAATAGCCAAGTATGTTAGTCAGAATATAAATGAATACTTTAATAATGTAGTTTTAGAAGTCTGCGGTGGCGCTATCTATGACGATGAAAAAGCAGCTATTACGGCATTAAATAATCCTGACCTTTCTATTGAGCATAAACTGGCATATATCTCTTCGTTGCAGACGACGATTACTGCAATAAAAGATATCGTTGATAGTTCTTTGTGGTCATCGCTACTGGATGCAGATATAGTGTGCTTTTCAGAGGGTAATATCATGGATTGCTTTAACACAATGCAACTTAATGAAAGCGTTGTTTCCTATATCAACAACTGTGATATCGATCTGGACTTTTCAAGATATGAATGCGATGAAGACACCAGAATGAAGTTGTTTAATAGTATTGTTTCATGCAATGACATAGAAAATGCAAAATACAGACAAATTCTGGCATCATTCAATTTTTACTCTCAGGCATTTAATATCTCTGGAATTTCAAATGATAAGGTCACAATCTTAATTGATACAAACATTATTATAATGACAGAGGATGCCTTGAAATTCATGCGTGAAAATTATCCCAGTCAGACTCTGTATTTTATTTATAAGAACATTGAAAAGTATGTTGACATAGTGAATGAAACTTTGTTTTCACAAGAAGAGTTATTAGAAATACTCACCTGGGACATTGACGATGAATTAAAAATCAGATTGCTTATTCTCTCTCGTGAGAATATTTCAATAATTGGGAAGAACTATTCTCCCTCAGTATGTCTTCATATTCTTAACAACTGTTTTGCAGAATCTGATTTGCCTGACTTGTTTTCATCATTTGAGTATTGGGATATTTCTATTCAGGCTAAAATTTTTGATTTCGCAGTTGGAAATATAGCAAAGATTATCAATGCACCAAATTCTGTTTCTGAGAAGCTGAAAGATAACCTCCTTCGTTCGGAGAAAGTGAAACGCGATGAGAGAATTGATCTTTTTATAGCACTAATGCCTGATCTTAGTGTTGTCAGAATAAAGGAGGTTCTAGTACTTTTTAACTTGACGGACTACCTCAAAATACTTGAAACGCGCAGCAGACCGAAGTTTGAAATTAATGACGAAAACGAAAAGCTCCTCGCCGCTTTCAAGGCAAAAAAATTGATTTATGCTTACGAAAAATGTCCGGAAAGAGATGGATATTATAAAGTCGTCAGACATAGACCAGCGGCCAAACAATTACCTGATGAACTTTTATAATAAGATTTATTGTTCATGATAAGCATAGCCCAAATGAGGGGTGTTACAATCTGCTGCTTCATCTTGCTCATACGAAAAACAAGCTAAGCCAAACGAGGCACCCTGCGCTATGCGTATTGTATAAATTGACTGCGCCTTAAGGTAAGCTGCGTATAAATCTCAAATTATATATCTACACGCCGTCTATCCAGTTTCGGGTAGGCGGCTTTTTCATGCCTGTACATAGCCGTCGATCTTCCGCAGACGGCAAATTCATCAAAAAGGAGGAAAACCAATGGACAACGGCAAAGTAATTGCCATCACGAACCAGAAAGGGGGCGTCGGAAAGACAACCACCGCCGTGAATCTCGGCGTTGGTCTGGCGCAGTTTCAAAGAAAGAAGGTGCTGCTCATTGATGCAGACCCGCAGTCGAGCCTCACCGTTGCGCTCGGGCATAAGAATCCCGATGTAATCGATGTGACGCTTGCTGCGGTCATGGATGCAGTAATTGAAGACCGACCACTTCAGAAAGGCATTGGGATCCTACACCACAGCGAGGGCGTGGACCTTCTCCCCTCAAATATTGAATTGTCCGGCATGGAGACGGGACTATTCAACATCATGAGCCGTGAGCACGTTCTGAAAAACGCTATCGACGGTTTGAGAAAGAATTACGATTATATCCTGATTGACTGCATGCCGTCGCTGGGGATGATGACGATCAATGCGCTGGCCGCCGCGGATAGCGTGATTATTCCCTCGCAGCCGAGTTTTCTGTCAACAAAGGGTCTGAATCTTCTGCTGCACTCTGTCTCGAAAGTGAAGCGCAGCATCAACCCAAAGCTGCGGATTGACGGGATTTTGCTGACGATGGTGGACAGCCGCACAAACAATGCCCGAGGGATTATTGAATCGCTCCGCAGTACAGTAGGACAGAACATCAAGGTCTTCGATACCGAGATCCCGCACTCCGTCCGCGCCGCGGAGTGCGCCCTGACCGGCGAAAGCATCTTCTCCCACGATAAGAACGGCAAAGTCGCCGCGGCCTACGAAATGCTAACGAAGGAGGTGACCGAGCTTGAAAGAAAGGCCGTTGATCGATCTGGGCATGACTGGGTACGATGAGCTCTTTATGAATGACACGGAGCGCCGGGAGGCGTTGCTTCCAAAGATTTATAACATCCCGCTTTCCGAGATCGACGATTTCCCGGGTCATCCGTTTCAGGTTCGTCTGGATGAGGACATGGATCAGCTCGTGGAAAGCATCAAGGAACGAGGCGTTATTACCCCCATCACCCTACGGCGGAAGGAAGACGGACGGTATGAGATCGTATCCGGCCACCGGCGCCGAAAGGCGTGTGAGCTGGCAGGTCTTGCGACCGTCCCAGCAGAAATCAAGGAGCTGACGAGGGATGAAGCCATTATTTTAATGGTGGAATCCAATTTGCAGCGGTCCACGATCCTGCCAAGCGAGAAAGCTTTTTCATATAAGATGCGGCTGGAGGCAATGGCAAGGCAAGCTGGAAGACCGTCCAAAGATAATCTGACACCGGTGGTGTCAGATTCAGAAAAACTCAGAACAAATGAAAAATTGGGTGAACAAGTTGGCGAAAGCCGCGAGCAAATTCGGCGGTATATCCGCCTCACAGAGCTCATCCCTGACCTCCTTACGATGGTAGATGAAGGCCGCATCGCTCTGCGTCCGGCGGTCGAGATCAGCTATCTGGGCAAGCTTGAGCAGCAAGATCTCGCTGCGGCGATTGGGCTTTCGCTTGCAACGCCATCCCACGCGCAGGCTATCAAACTGCGCAGCTTTTCCAAGGAGGGCAAGCTCTCTCCGGCGGTCATCGAATCCATCATGTGTGAGGAAAAGCCGAATCAGAAAGAGAAAATCAACATCAAGTACGCGGAGGCAAGGAAGTACATTCCCTCCAGCGTCCCCTATGAGCAGACCGGTGCGTATATTTTGAAAGCGCTTGAATACTACCACCGGCATCTGGAACGTCAGAGAGGTGATGCAAGATAGAATGCCGGTCACGCCAAGGGAGCAGTCTGTCCTTTTCACAATGGTGGCATTGCGCTCCCCCCTCTCACACTCTCCCCCATTTACCAGCAATACCAGCTCAAGAGAGAAGAACATAGCAAAGGGCAAAACACCAACGGGCAGTATCCGAGAAAGATGCCGCCCGTTTTGTGAAAGGAGACATTATGGACGAAGTGAAAAAGATCGGAGACTACTCCGTTAAGTATTCCATGTATATCGGGCACAAGGATATTGCGTTGGGCGAAAATCCCAATGCCGATAAGGATGAGCGGTATATGTGCTGTTTTGTAGAGAACAACGCCATTTTCGAGCGCTATTCCGAGGTACTTGTCAGCGACGATTTTGCAGAGATTGCAAAGGCCTTTGGTCAGCGTGTGGCAGACGCAGCAGAGAAAATCATCAGGGAAAATGAAAGCGCCGGCAAGGAACTTGGCACGAACGAAGAAATCACGGCAGAAGGCTGCGACCCTATTTCGAGTGAGGATTCCATCGAGGACAAAGTGGTTGCCATCAAGGGAAGCGTTCTTCGTCCGGAGTTCCGCTATGCAAATCACCAGCTTATGCTTTGCACCGGCGGCTTTGGGGCACAGGCAAACGCCCGAGGCCGCACCTGCTACTGTATCTCATTGTACGACGGGAGAAGGACTTCCTTTTACCGCTCGGATATCCTCGGTGTAATTGAGCCAGGAAAGCTTCCCGAATGGGCACAGAAAGGTTTGCTGAAAGCAAGAGAGATATATGAGCAGGAGAATAAACCACCGAAAGTAAGAGGTGATGCCAGATGAGCACAGGCGACAGACATGTTGTTTGGAGCAATGAAAACCTCGACTTAGAGGACTGGCGTGCAGATCTGGAGGAAGAGCATCCCGGTTATTCAGATGACAAGCTCTATGAAATCATGTGCGATACGAACGCTTCGTATCTGGAAGACGAGCGCGCCAATCTGAATATTCAGCTTGCGCAGCCGATTCTTGTCATCGCAGAGCTTGGCCTTTGGGATGGCAAACACATGGGATACAAGGAAATTGAGAGCGGTAACGTCCGCGACTGCCTTTATTCCAACTATGATTACACCACCTGGTATGTGGACAAGAACGGAGATTTTCGGTGCGATGATATTCACCACGATGGGACAAACCACTATCTCTATCGGGTGTATAAGGACAATGCTTCGGAGGCGCAGAAAGACCGGCTCAAAGAAAAAATCTATTGCGGCACAGCTACGAGAGCAGATGTTGTTCGTATAACCCGCCGGCTCGGCGATGAAATCGGAAAAGTGTACGGGTGGAGTTTTCCCGCCCGTCATAAGGAGCGAGGTGAAGCACGATGAATCACGCGCTGCCCGATGAGAGCTATATTGCCAGACTGGACTATTTGGCGTTCGACGGCAAAGTTTGCAGCAGCATTGAGTACAGCGATGAAAAGCTCTTTCTCTCAGACCTGAAAGAGTCGCTCTATTATGGCGAGCCGTTGTGCATTACGCTTTACCGAGATCAAAACGGCAAAACCCTTTCCCGCGCTTTTCTGGATGACCTGGACACGCTGCCGAAAGGCCTTTTCGTAGAGGATAACCCACATAGGAAACCGAAGGAAAGGAATGATGCACGATGAGCGTAAACGCCATGATGGAAAAAATTGAGGACGTGACCGTTCTCGGGCATCCCATGATTTTTAACTGCCTGTGTGTGGACAGGGATACGGTTCCAAACGGCATGTATATGTACGTCGGTCATTTACAAGGAAAAAGGGAGATAAGGAGGGGGCAATGCCGAGCAAATACAGAATGATTTTGGAGTTAGCGTCCCAGACCGCCAAGAATATCACCACCGACGCCGACCGATATACGGATTTTCTTATTACGGCGGCAAACAACTACAAGTACAGCTTTAAGGAACAGCTGCTTATCCATGCGCAGAAACCGGATGCGACGGCGTGTGCGGAAATCGACACATGGAATAAACTCGGCAGATGGGTGAACAAAGGCACAAAGGGCATTGCCCTGCTGATTGACCGGGATGTTCCCTATAAGCTGAGACATGTCTTTGATATCTCCGACACCAACAGCCGTGCCGGAAGGAAAATCACCCTTTGGCAGATGAAGCCGGAGTACGAACAGGCAGTATCGGAAAGCCTTCAGGCCAGCTTCGGTGATGTGGCAGAGCCGAGAGACTTTGCGCACCTTCTCATAGATATTTCCGGTTATGCCGTAGAGGATAATCTCTCAGATTACCCCGGAGCATCTGTGTTGGCAAGTCCAATCGAGGCCGGATTAGTCTGAACGGTTTTTATATTGGACGAGCCCGTGTACACCTGCACAGTGGTTCCGGTGTTGCTTAAATTAAAATAGAAGTCTTCGGGAGCCGCAAATGCTGTAACAGACAACGCAACTGTGAGGATAACAATGAGCAGAATGGGAAAAAGGCGCTTTGCAGGTCGCAGAGTTCGCATATCATTCACTCCTTAATAATAATTAGTTTAAAATGATGGCTTAAAAAGTCACAGATTCGGATTCTCACCTCCCATGCCGCACATTATTCGATTTGAGCTCATATCGTTATATCGACCGGTCTGTATGGATACTATCAGCATTCACAAGCAAATAAAATAGCATCTGCGTGAAATGACATATTGTGAACATTTTTTGATATTTTTCAAAAGCGAACCCTTGAAACCAGCTTTCACTTTCACAAGTTCTCTATGAGCCCAAAAAGAGGATGACCGCGCATCTCTTATTGTCTGTGACGTTCGATTTGAATAGGATGATCTATATATCTCGCATTATTTAGCCCCAAAATTGTCCCATAAAAAACTTGCTCCAGGAAATAAACATATGAGTTCAATATGCAACTACCGCACTATAGAAAACACCCCCTTGGGTGGGGAAAAAATTCCTGCACCAAGGGGGTATTATAACAATGAAAATCAATGCCACATTAAAGAGAGAAACTAAAAGCAGACACTGCCGGATGAGCAGAAAGCATAATTTAAAAACTCTATCTTATAAAGGACTTGTTCTAGCATCTCGGTATCCTGCTTTGCATCAGTTCGTATTACATTTCGGCGGGAAGTGGATTATGCAATGGAACGTCTTTTCTGCCTCATCGTAATATAAAGTGGAAAATCCACCGTACTGTTTGATGACCTTATTTACACTCTTCAGTCCTAAGCCGTGGTGCTCCGTGTCTTTTTTCGTGGTTTTCAAGCTTCCGTTCCGATCCTTCGGCGGCTCGGAATCGCACGAGTTGACGATAGAGAGGGTCACGCCCCCGACCGGGTTTTTCGCTACGGAAAGCTCGATGGATCTTCCGGCAGAAAGGCACGCGGCCTCGAATGCGTTGGATAAAAGATTCCCAAACAGCGCCGTTATACTGTTGGGATCCAAAAACGAAACACAATCGGCGCGTACATCGAAGTGATATGCAATGCCGTTTTGTCGGCATTGATCCGCGTACCAAACGAGGATCGCGTTCAGCACCGAATTATCACACAGACGAATCAGATTGGAAAGCTCGGGCTTCGCTTCAAAGCGGTAAAGGTAATCGATAAGTTCCTCGTTTTTGTTTTCTCTGGCAAGTCCCTCTATGACGCGAAACTGATCCTTAATATCATGGATCAGCACCCGCTGATTATCATACTGCACCTGAAGCATGTGATAGTAATTTACATCGGCTTCCTCTTTTTGAAGCCGCAGCTGCAGCGCCGTGCGATCGTCGTAGATTTTCTGGATCTGATCATTTACCGCCAGAACAACGATATTTACAAACAAAAGGAGGAATACGCTGACCATCATCAAGGCTTCCGTGCGGCCGGTAAGCGGCACGGTTACCCCCACATACATGATCATGATGGAGATCACCATCGAGGCGGCGGGCAAAAGGCAGATCAGTAAAACGAAATACGGCTCCTCCTTCGCTTTTCTCCGAGAGCCATAAATCCTCGAAAATGCCAGAATAACGGAAAAATAGAGTATTTTACTTAAAACACTGGTAACAATCTGCGCTATCAGATTATAGGTAAATGCTCCAAAATCCCCGAATATGGAGGATAATAACACCATAACGATCACTTCGGTTATGATCATCATGAGTGTCATGAATGCGGCGTGGAGAATGGCGGCGGTTTTCCCCGTTGCATAGCACAAAAGGATCAGGACAAGATTTCCGGCAAAGAAGAGTAGGGCGTTTACAAAAAAGTTCCCCAGCTGGAAAGAGAGCCACAACAAAAAATAAACAATAGTTAAAAGCGTTACCCGGACCTTTGCGGTCTTTTTCGGAGCAAAAAGAACCTTGAAATAAAGCCCGGCTGTAATCGCCTCCGCAATATATACAACTGCGGAGCATATTCTCTCCGGGCTCATCTTATGCTCTCCATAAATATTAAGTATCTGTCCTTGAACTCGTTATACTTGCGTTTGGCCAAATAGGCTTCTTTTATTGTATCTCCGCATCTCAACTGAATGGAATCCTTGGAGAAGGACACTACATACTGCATATTAACGATAAAGCTTCTATATGGCATATAAAAACATGGAAGCGTCAATTTTTCCTTCCATTTCTCTATGCTTTCAACGGATTGGATTTTATCCGTTGGTGTGTAGATATATGTTTTTCTCGAATCGGTCTCTACGCATACGAACTGGTCGGCGGGAAGCGCGACAACCCCATCCTTGCTTGTCACAGGGATAACGTGGGTCTCCATATTGTGAAGATAAACAGCATCCTTCAGATTGCGAAACAGCCGGCTTTTGTCTATCGGCTTGGAAAGATAACGAAACACCTGAAAGCGCATGGCTTCATCCAAATAGTCAGGGAACGAAGTTACAATAAATACTTTAATTTTAGGGTTATACTCTTTCAGACGAGCGCCAACATGAATCCCGCTGCGGCCAGGCATTTCAACATCCAGGAAGGCGATATCTGCATAGCGTTCTTTCAGCAGGAGGTCATCCCCACTAGTGTAGGCAGCTATTTCGGGCAAAAGCTTTCCTATGCCTTTAAAAAATTCAGTTACATATTTTTGTAATTGATCCAACATCTCCGGATTGTCATCACAAAAAAGGATCCTCAAACGAAAACCATCCCCTTTCTGTAAAGCAATTATTACTATTACTATACCACAAATCACAAGACTTTAAAGGCACGTTTTGTCATAAATTGTATTTTCATTATTTTTACGAACATAAATCTGCACGATCTGATAAATCACTTCCAAATCCTCGGCCGCGCACATGTTCAGACTATCGGTTATTTCTTTGGGAATATTATTGGATCTACCACTTCCGAGCAACAAATAATCTGGGGTAACACCCAACTGTGAGCAAATCTTCACAAAAATATCAAGACTTGGCATGCTCTTACCGCACTCTATACTCGAAAGATGGTTATTCGAAATGCCAATCGCTTCAGCAAAGTTATTTTGCCTTATCTTTAGCTGCTTACGCCTTCTGGCAATTCTTTTTCCCATTTCAGCATTATTGCACTCCATACTTGCATCACCCAGGCCAGCGTATCAATAAACAAATAACATGTTAACAAAATACAGCAGAATTATTCTGCCACATATTGAATCATCAAATTTAATTTTTTATTTTTTAAGGAATAGTTCGCTGTCGCTTCGATAATGCTCGCGTTTTCATCGCAAATATGCGTTTCTCTCCCGACACATTACGTTTTATGCTTTTAATGTAGAAATTTGCTGGAATCCATATATACTGTTAGCTGTAAGCGATGATTCCAAATCGCAGGTACACAAAAAACACTAATCTAAGGAGAAAAAAATGAAAAACGAAATGAGCAAAAAAGCCGCGTCCGCATGCGCCTCCGTTCTTCGCAAAACAATGTTTCTTTGTGCCAACAGCACATCTTCTTGCGGTGTATATCAGGAGAAAGCACCTAAGTCGCTGTCGAAAATGAGTATTGTCAAAAAGTAATGCGTAACTCGTCCGCATCCCTATAGGAAGCCGTGAAAAAGGGGGCTGCTTTTCCAGATAGTGAAGCAGGCCCCTTTTGAATTGAGAAGCACCTGGAAAATACCCTCCGCGGTTTTAGGACTATATAACATACCGGAAGGGGACTCATTATGCTACATAAGCTCTCTACACACATTGCGCAGCAATTGCTAGCCAATGGAGTGATTTCTGACGATGATTTTGAACTATATGAGTTTTCGGCATTCTGCTTTCTTTTTAATTTAATTCCTCTTGGTCTATCTATTGCTATTGGTACAGCACTAAATATGTTTTGGAAAAGTATCCTTTTCATAATCCCATATGTATCAATCCGGACATTTAGCGGCGGTTTTCATTTTAAATCTGCAAAGCTCTGTTTTCTGGTCACAAATATGATTCTGTTTTTCTCGTTAATCATCACGAAAAAAATGATTTGTATCGGCCGATCTACAATCTTTTTGGCGCTGATATTGCTTGCCTCTCTGACAGTTTTTCTTTTAAGTCCAATAGATTCTGACGCCAGAAAGTTGACTTCTTCCGAAACTTCGGCCTTTAGACGGATTGCTAGATATCTTGTAATTTCCTTTTTAGCAATAGACCTCGTTCTTTATTATTTAGGTATTTTTTCTGCCGCGTACCCAATTGGCATGGGGATTGCGCTTACAGCTGCATTGCAGCTCCCGTGTTGTATTCGAGTAAAAAGCTGATTTTTGTTTGTTGTAAAACGCGCAAAAGCAAACCAAAAGGAAACGAGTAGGCGCTCTATTGTACAGGGCTACCTACTCGGTTTTTACTAACAGCAAAATTGTATATGCAGAACACAAAACGCCTGAACTCGCATAGACGAGCAAAAAGCACTCTTTCAGCGAATCCGCTGAAAGAGTGCTTTTTGTTTATCTCGCGATGGCAATGCTGGATCGCTGCATACCCGTAGCCCCCCGATTGTTTCCCCGCCAAAAACAATCGGAGGTACATACAATGCACGATAG
>OLGA01001319.1_pt1 | contig 19681 bp, 20 predicted proteins | sample 1604881 | NCBI WGS metagenome assembly OLGA01 (sample SAMEA3888896, study PRJEB22519) | human gut metagenome | biome: human gut; feature: human-associated habitat; material: faeces | place: Denmark | collected 2009 | reverse complement strand
GTCCATCTACGCCGGCTGCCAGCTGAGCTACGGCAAGATGCTGCGCTACCGCCACAGCGACATGGCCGAGCTGGAGAAGATGCTGCAGCGTGTGCCGGAGAAGAACGGCGCGCTGATCGTCACCGACGGCGTGTTCTCCATGGGCGGCGACATCGCCAAGCTGCCGGAGATCTGCGCGCTGGCCAAAAAGTACGGCGCCCGCGTCATGGTGGACGACGCCCACGGTTTGGGCGTGCTGGGCGAGGGCGGCCGCGGCACCGCCAGCTATTTCGGGCTGGAGGAGCAGGTGGACGTGTACATGGGCACGTTCTCCAAGTCGCTGGCGTCGCTGGGCGGCTACATGGCCGCCAGCGCGGAGGTGGCGGAATACGTGCGCCACGCGTCACGCCCGTTTATCTTCTCCGCATCCATCCCGCCCGCCAACTGCGCCACGGCGCTGGCCGCCCTGCGGAAGCTGGAAGCCCACCCGGAGCTGCCGGAGCGTCTGCGCCAGCTGAGCCGGTACGCCCGCGACGGCCTGACGGCGCGGGGTCTGACCATCCGTCCCTCGGCGCTGGAGGCTCCCACGCCCATCATCCCCATCTACACCTACGAGACGTACCGCACCCTGCGGGTGGCGGCGGAGATATACGACCGGGGCGTGTATGTGAATCCCACCCTGCCCCCGGCCACGCCGGAGGGCGAGGCGCTGCTGCGCACCAGCTACATGGCCACCCACACCGAGGCGCTGCTGGACGAGGCCATGGACATTATCGGCGAGGTGATGGCACATGAGTAACAGCAAAGTGGCCGTCGTCACCGGCGGCACCTCCGGCATCGGAAAGGCCACCGCTCTGGCGCTGCAAAAGGCCGGCTGCACCGTATACGAGCTGTCCCGCCGGGCGGAGGGCGTGGAGGGTCTGCGGCACATCTCCGCCGACGTGACGGACGAGGCCGCCGTCAACGCCGCCGTGGCGCAGATCATGGCCGAGGCCGGCCATATTGATCTGCTGGTGAACAACGCCGGGTTCGGCATCTCCGGCGCCATCGAATTCACCGCCCCGGAGGACGCCAAAAAGCTCTTTGACGTGAACTTCTTCGGCATGGTGAACATGAACCGCGCCGTGGTGCCCCTGATGCGGGCGGCGGGGCATGGCCGCATCGTGAACCTCAGCTCCGTGGCCGCGCCGGTGCCCATCCCGTTTCAGGCGTACTACTCCGCCACGAAAGCCGCCGTCAACGCCTATACCATGGCGCTGGCCAACGAGCTGCGGCCCTTCGGCGTCACCGTGTGCGCCGTGATGCCCGGCGACATTCACACCGGCTTCACCGCCGCCCGGAAGAAGGTGGCAGAGGGCGATGCGATCTATCACGGCCGCATCTCCCGCTCCGTGCAGCGCATGGAGCACGACGAGGAGACGGGCATGGAGCCCGCCAAGGCCGGCGCGTACATCGCCGCCGTCGCCCTGCGGGACGGGAATCACCACCCGCTGTATGCCATCCGCTTTGACTACAAATTCTTCACGTTTCTGGCAAAGGTACTGCCCGCCCGGTTTCTGAACTGGCTGATCTATTGTCTGTACGGGAAATAAAGCGAAACAAAACGCATCCGCGCCGCGGATGCGTTTTTTATCTGCGAAAAGCGCGGCCTGCGCCGCGCTTTCCCTTCCTCCCTGTCTGCGTCTCCTGTTGAGACGTCCCCTGTGTTGACTGATCGATGGTAGTATAGCAGAATATTCGCAAAATGTCCAGCCGCGCGGCCACGCAAAGCCAACATTTACCGCCGATTTTAACGCATATCGTACCGCTGCCGGGCAAAACTACCGTTGCGATACCCGACAAGCGATCTTTGCTTACGCGAAGGTACGCAAGGGCATTTGCCCATGATTTGAAAGGAGAACAACTATGTCTACCAAGAACAGCAACAAGCTGAATGTCCCCGAAGCCAAGGCCGCTATGGACCAGTTCAAGATGGAGGCCGCCTCTGAGGTCGGCGTGAACCTGAAGAACGGCTACAACGGTCACCTGACCAGCCGCGAGGCCGGCTCCGTGGGCGGCCAGATGGTCAAGAAGATGAGTACCGTGCGAACTACGAGTTTTGTGAGGGCTAATCGGACGAAGTTGGGGCACGCGGTCGAGGCGCGGTACATAGCAGGCATCACAATATAGAGAAACGCATGAGCCACCTTGTAGCTTCTTTATTACCTATTATTGAAAAGCTACCAATCAAAAGCAACTGAATCAACAAGCGAACGAACGGGAAATCCATGAAAGGTGTTTTTAGGGGGACTGTAAATTGAATACACCTAAGGAATGCGCGGATGGCCTTCAAAAATCTTCCAAGTGTATTCCCCCCTTCAACAATACGTTCTCGCTCGTACGTTTTGAACCTCTTTCGGTCTAGTGAGTCAGGAGGGGGCTATCTGGCCCCATTGTATTTTGACATATTTTGAGCTATGGGAATAGTCCCCTCTTTCTACCATTCTTTCCATGTAGAAAGAGGGGACCTGCTCAGTTATTCAATCGTGCGGTGTGAAAATTCGCCCAAAATTCACGCTTTTCGTTCACTCGTGGGAATGAAATTCACTTTTCTACAGAGAGAGGCCATTCGGTACGAATAACTACGGCTTTTGCCTCGAAGCACTTGCGGAAGATGCTTTCGTTTTGATACACGCAGCGAATTCCTGCGCCTTTTTCCAGTCATGAGCTATCAGAGAAGCTGTTGGCAAACAAGACCGGCGATATGCTGTGAGACCACAAACGACTGAGCAGGCTCAGAAGCGCAAAAGCAACTCCGGAGCCTGCTCTTATGAAGAGGTTTATACACACCCGATAGTGAGCAATATGTTGGCGTATGTGCGCTGCTCACCGGTGCTGATGGCCAAAGCGATCCCGTCACAGGCGTCATAGAACGCCTGCCGGCCATGGCCTTCCAAGGGCAGATCGTTCAGACGGCGGCGGAAGTCCGAAAAGATCTCCGGCTCTTCGCCGTCTTCCCGTGTCATCACTTCGGCCCGCTCAAAGGGAACTACGTCGCACAGTGCCTCCAGTACCTCTGTCACGGTGGGGCAGCCCCGGCGCAAGCCCAGATAGACCTTCGCCGCATTGCCGGTTTTTTCTGCCAGCGGGTAATTTCCGTCCGCAATGAGTATTTTGCTGCCATGGCCGCACCGTGAAAGCACGTCCATGATCTCAGGGTGGATACAGGTGGTTTTCAGCATATCAGACCTCCGCTTTCTCGTTAGCACGCAGCTGCCCCAACGTTCCGCCGGGATGCCAGCGGACGTATTGCTGCGGCGTCACATCTGCGTCAGATTGCAGGAGCACGCTCAACGCTTGCAGAACCACTGTTTCTGCAAGAATAGACATCCGAGGTGCGCGGTTCAGCGGCCCGCCCTCGTTTTCTACTGCCGCCAACAGATGTACATCGCTCTGTTGGGCCAGCCAGGACGTCTCGTGGCCGGTCACGCCGATAATACGGCAGCCATTGGCCTTTACCGCCGCTACCGTCGCTTTCATTTCAGCCGTCTCGCCGCTGTTGGAGATAAAGATCACCACATCGCCGGGTACGAGCTGACCGCAGGAACCGTGGACGGCCTCTGTCCCGTGCAGGAAATAAGCCGGCGTGCCTGTGGAAGAAAACAGGGATGCCAGATAGCCCGCCAAATGTGCCGGTTTCCCGATACCGGAGATGTGCAGCCGGTTCCCGTCCCGCTTCGCGGTACGGATCAGCTCCGCAGCCCGCTCCAGTGCCGGATAGTCCAGTGTTTCCACGACCTCCTGCATCTGAACCCGCACACTTTGACAGAAGTATTCATAATCTTTTTTACACTTGTGTTCCATAGTCACTATCTTCTCTCCTTCAAGTTGACCGCAGCACGATATCATTCCAGAACGGACATATCCAGCCCGGATCGCTCCGCCCTCTCTTTGACCTCCGCGAAGGTAGGCAGCGAGGGCATTGCGCCCAGCCGTGAGACAGTCAGTGCCGCCGTATTGGCCGCAAAGGAGAGCGCTGTTTTCTGATCCGCGCCGGCACAGACGGCAAAGCAGAACGATGCGACAAACGAGTCGCCTGCCGCCGTCGGGTCTGCTGCCGTGATATCCTTGACGCAGGGGCAATAGAGGAATTCCTGCCGGTTTAGCAGCACCGCACCGCCAGAACCCAGAGTGATGATCACATTCTCCACGCCCTGCTCCAGCAGTTTTTGTGCCGCACGCCGGGCGGCCTCCATATCCGGGCGGCCATCTTCGTTTCTGATGTGGATGCCCGTCATGCTCTCTGCCTCGTGCTCATTGGGGGAGATATAGGTCAGCCGCGCCAGCAGATCCTTCGACAACGGTGCGCTGGGGGCAGGATTGAGCATGACCGGAACGCCCCTCTCATGGGCGTAGCGGCAGACCAGCTCGTTGATCTCCATGGGGATCTCCAACTGCAGTACCACCATATCGTACTGGGCAATCTCATCCTTTAGGAATGCGACATCCTCCGGGTGGATGGCCATGTTGGCGCCGGAAATAACGATGATCCGGTTTTTCGTAGATCCATCTGCCGCTTTTTCGAGGATAATGACGGAGCAGCCTGTATTTTCCCGGGCGTCGCACATAACGTGTTGGGTATTCAGCCCGGCCTTATGGCAGGCGTTCAGCATTTCCTCCGCGTTGCTGTCGCAGCCCATCTTGCCGACCATAGTTACATCCGCGCCCAGCAGGCTGGCCTGCACCGCCTGATTTGCGCCCTTTCCGCCAGGAGCTTTATGAAAATCATCGCCCAGCACCGTCTCCCCCTCTGCGGGGAACACGCTGGTCGTCGCGATCTGGTCGAGGACGAAGCTGCCGACCACCAAAATGTTGGGTTTGTGCTTCATAACTGTACCTCCGTGTTATACTGCGGGGACTGTTTTATATTCCGCCTCTTCCAGCGCTTTCATCAGCGCCGCAGTGTCCTCTGCCGAGACTTCCTCCATGGGCTTGCGCATCCGGGCTGTTTCGATAATGCCCCACTGCTTCAGGATCGCCTTATAGCAGCCAATGTTGTTCTTGGCGCACAGAATGGCATTGAGCACGTTTGTCTTGCGCTGCAAACGCGTGGCAGAAGCCCAGTCATTGCGGGCCATGGCCTCGCGCACAGCCACATAATGCTCGGACACGATCATGGCGTTGCCGGAGATGACACCCTTGCCGCCTACGGCCACTACCGCCTCATACAGATGATCCGGCCCGACCAATACGTCAAACGCACCGTTGCGGACAGTCATCAGCTGCTGCAGCCGTGTCATATCGGGGTAGCTGTACTTGACACCGACCACATTGGGGCAAGCCTGCGCCACACGCTCCGCCAGAGCAGGCGTGATGTCGTTTACCGCATTCTGAGGGATACCGTACATATAGATGGGGAAATCTGCGGGAACGCTGTCCGAGACTTCTTTGTAGTAGGACAGCAGCGCGTCGTCCGACAGTTGGAAATACCACGGCGTCACCACGCCCACGCCGTCCGCGCCGCAGGCAGCAGCGTGCTGGGCCAAGCGAATGGTACTGGAGGTGTTCGCTGCGCCGACCTGCGCAAAGACCGGCACGCGGCCTGCGGCCTGCCGTACCACTGTCTCCACCACCAGAATGCGCTCGTCATCCGTCAGGTAGGCCATTTCGCCAGTCGTTCCGCAAGGATACAGGCAGTCCACGCCCTTGTCGATAAGAAAATCCGTAAGACGCTGGAGGGACAAAACATCTACATGGTCGTCCTCGGTCAGCGGCGTCACCATGGGGATCACAACACCATACATTCTTTTCATATTCATGCTCCTCTTTCAGTCAGCTTTTTGCCGTCTCGTCGGCCACAAATCTGCCGATCCTGCGGATGCCCTCGCAGATGTTTTCCATGCTGGTCGCATAAGAGATGCGTACATAGTTCTCGCAGTCCGGGCCGAAGCCTGTACCCGGCACAAGACCCACATGGTAGTTTCTCAGCAGCTTAGTGGCAAAGTCCGCTGCCTTCATGCCTGTACCCGCGATGTTGACGAAAGCGTAGAACGCACCCTGCGGTTTTACGCAGGACAGGCCCGGGATCTCGTTGATCATATGGTAGACCACGTCGCGGCGCTCCTGGAAGGACGCCACCATCATGTCCAGATACGGTTGGGTCTGCTCACCGCTCAGGGCCTCTATGCCGGCCCACTGCACCGCGGTGTTGACGCAGGAGCAGGAGTTCTCGTTGATCTTGCCGATAGCCTCGATCAGATCCGCCGGACCGGCCACATAGCCCAGCCGCCAGCCGGTCATGGCATAGGTCTTGGAGAAGGACTGGATGATGATGGTGCGATCCTTCATTCCGTCGATCATCGCGGGACTCCAGAACTTCATGCCGTCAAAGATGATATTATAGTACACCTCGTCACTGACAAGGTATAGGTCATGACGGGTGACAAAATCACACAGCGCCAGCAGATCCTCATACTGGATCACTGCGCCGGTGGGGTTGTTGGGGGAGTTCAGCAGCACAGCCCGAGTCTTGTCCGTCACCGCCGCCTCCAGATCCTCGATACGGTAGGTGAAATTGTTCTCTTCCCGCAGCGGAACGCGAACTGACTTACCGCCGGCCAGCACCGGATGATTCGGATGGTTGGACCAGGCCGGGTCGCCCACGATCACCTCATCGCCTTCGTCCAGAATGGCCGCGAATGTCAGGCGCAGACCATCCATGCCGCTGTTGGTGATGACGATTTCTGTGGACGCATCGTAGTGCTTTCCGTAGATCTGCTCCATCTTTTGAGAGACAGCCTCCTTCAGCTCTGACAGTCCCGCGTTGGGCGCGTACTTGGTCTTTCCCTCCGCGATAGCGCGGATGCAGGCCAGCGCCACATTGGGGGGGGCGATAAAGTCGGGCTCTCCCACGGTAAAGGAGATCATATCGTCACAGGTCTTGGCGATCCGCTCCTGTTCCTCCAGAAACAGACGGATCATGGAACGTTCCAAGCAGGCTCCTGCTCTTGAAATCTTTTTCATAGTCTTAAGTGCTCCTTCAAGTTATGTTCTGCTTCTGTCAGACCACCACGATGGGCAGTCGGCAGGAAAAGCCGTAAAACAATTCACCGGAACACAGGCCGGACGCCTGCTCCAATTCTTCCACCAGGATCTCCCGCTGACCTTGGCGGCCCAGCAGCACCGCTTCGTCGCCCACGGCAACACCGGGAATATCTGTCACATCAACCATGATCTGATCCATGCATATCGTGCCCAATACCGGTGCGTATTCGCCGTGGATCAGCACACGGCAGCGGTTCAGCAGCGTTCGGGTGTAGCCGTCCGCATAACCGATGGGCAGTGTAGCGATCACGCTTTCTCGCTTAGTGACAAACTTCCGCCCGTAGCTGATGGCCGTTCCGGCGGGGACGGTCTTCAGGTGGATGACCTTACACTTCACCGACATGACTGGCTTGACCTTCACCGTCTCGTGGTCGTGTACGCAGGCCGGATAGCAGCCCCAGACGATCGTGCCCGGACGGACGGCCTCGTAGAATACCTCCGGCAGACGGAAGATGGACGGGCTGTTGGCCGCCGTGCGCAGCGGGATAGGGACGCCGGCCTTCGTCAGCTGCTCATAGAACCAGTCGAAGCGCTCTTTTTGCAGATAGGTATACGTCAGATCTTCCAGATCTGCCGATGAAAAGTGGGTCATCAGGCCGAAAATGGAAACATTGGGCAGCTCCGGGATCTTCTTGACTTCCCGGACAGACGTCTCATCCGGCAGGAAACCGATACGCCCCATGCCGGTATCCACCGTGATCATCAGAGAAATATTCCGCTTTTCCTCGCTGCCGATGTGGGAGTATACCTCTGCCTCCCGCAGCTCGGAGATCAGCGGGACGACGTTCAGCCGAACGGCGGCACGGGCCAGTTCCTCCGGAATCAGCCCCATCATCACGATGGTGCAATCCACACCGGCATCCCGCAGCTCCTTGGCCTCCGCCAGCGTAGCTACCGCCAGCATATCCACGCCGCAATCCATATACGCCTGAGCTACTTCCTTCGCGCCGTGACCGTAGGCATTGGCCTTTGCCACGCCGATGATCCGGCTGCTGCCCACCCGCTGCTGCACCGCACGGATGTTGTCCCGCAGCCGTGTGCCGTCGATCTCGACCCAGGCCGTTCTCAGAATGCTCTCATAATCAAACACAAGTCGTTCCTCCCATTTCTCAGTGGTGCAGGATCACGGACAGGAACTGCTTCAACCGCTCGTCCTCGGTGTCCTCGAAGAATGTCTTGCTGTCGGTGTCCACCCGGATCTTTGCGCCCTCCAGGAAGCACACGCGGGAGGCGACCTCGCGGGCGAAGCCCATTTCGTGGGTCACGATGACCATGGTCATTCCGATCTGGGACAGGCGGCGGATGGCGTCCAGCACTTCCTTGATCATCTCAGGGTCAAGGGCGGAGGTGGGCTCATCGAACAGCATCAGATCGGGTTCCAGCATCAGTGCGCGGACGATGGCCACACGCTGTTTTTGTCCGCCGGACAGCTGATGGGGGTATGCGTCCAGCTTGTCCGCGATGCCAAAAACTTCCAGATACTCCTTTGCTTTCTGCAGCATCTCGTCCTTGTTCTTTTTCTGCGTCTTTATCGGCGCGATCAGCAGATTGTCTTTCACCGTCAGGTTGCTGAACAGGTTGAACTGCTGGAACACCATGCCGATGTGCTTGCGGATCTCGCGGATATTTCTGTGTGTGACCTCCTGACCGCGGTAGATGATCTTACCACTGTCGATCTTTTCCAGACCATTGATGGTACGCAGCAGCGTACTTTTGCCGCCGCCGGACGGACCGCAGAGCACCACGACCTCATGCTCATAGATATCCAGACTCATGCCGTCCAAAACGGTGAGACTGCCGAATTTTTTCGTAACATCCTGGAGGGATACAACGATGTTGTTATTCTCAGACATATTTATCACCCATAATCCTTTTTACAACGGTACGCTCCAGCCGCTTGCCCAGCCATGTCAGGAAGTGGCACATGATGAAGAAGATCACCAGAATGTACGCATAGATCTCCAGCGGATAGGAGTACTTGGGAAGCAGCAGCTGCGCACGGCGCAAAACATCCATACAACCGATGGTGGCCGCCACAGACGTACCCTTGACCAGCATGACGATCTGGCCTATCAGAGCGGGGATCGTCACCAGCATGACTTGAGGCAGTACGATATATACAATGGTGTGTATCAGCGGCAGGTTCAGCGCTTTGGCCGCTTCCCACTGGCCTTTATCCACCGACAGGAATCCGCCCTTGACGATCTCCATCATATACGCACCCTCCACCAAAGAGATGGACAGCACGGAGATCCAGAACTGCGTGCCACGTACCAGCGTAGCGTAGAAGAAGAGCAGTACAATGATAGTAGGGATACCGCGGCACACTACGGCGTAAAGGCCCAGAATCTGATCTACCACCGGGATCTTCAGGCTGCGGATCGTACCGAACACGATACCGATCAGCAGGGAGAACAGCAGACATGCACCGATGAGCTTCAGCGTCATGGGCATACCCTGCCCAAGCATCGTTTTGACAACGATAATATAGCGATCCTGCATTGTCATACGGCGCACGCCTCCTTCCCTTCGTCACTGATCTCCGTGCGATCCGATGTGCTGCGGGCGTTGTTCTTGGCTTTGACGATACGGCGAATACCCTGCACGATCATGAACAGGATCAGGTAGATTCCCGCACCGACCAGATACGATGTAACGGGGTTAAAGCTATAAATGTTGACCTGATTGCACTGATAGGTCAGCTCGCAGATGGTGATCCACATCAGCATGGACGTATCCTTGATGATAATGGAGATCATGTTGATGAGGGAGTCCAGTACCTTTTTCAGCGCCTGCGGGATCAGAAAATAGATCATTGTCTGGAACTTGCTGAAGCCCAGTGCATAGGCGGCCTCGCTTTGTCCCGCGTCGATGCTTTGCAGGCCGCCGCGGACGATCTCCGCCACGAAAGCGCCATCGTTCAGCACTAAGGCGATAACGCCCATCATTCCAGCAGATACACTTACATAGCGCGAAACGCCGTAAAACAGAAAATATAGCTGCACCAGCAACGGAGTTTCGCGGAAAAAGCAGATATAAGCTCTGACGATCGGCCCGAGGATTTTCGGCTTGCGGAAGCTGAGCGCGCCTATCAGAATGCCCCAGACCATTGCGATTACGATCGCGATCGCTGCGTATTTCAACGTGAGCAGCGTGCCGCTCCAAAAACGCGGCCAATACGCAACGACGATACTCCAATCAAAAGACATGGTATGTTCCTCGCTTGGTAGATTTGCGACGTCTTACTTTTCGGTCCATCGCATAAAACCAACTTGTCCAATTCTTCATTTGGTTCCCCTGTGCATGGAAAACTGCGGCGGGGGGGGGGGGGAGCCTCCCCCGCCGCAGGCGTTTTGTCAGTTACTGCGCTGTTCGATCAACTGCGCACAGATTAATAGGCAACACCGTAGATGTTGGGTTCCCATTCAAAGCCCATCCACTGCTTATACAGGTCGGCATAGCCGCCAAAACTCTTCAGCTTAGTCAGGTAGAGGTTGAATACTTCAACAGTCTTGTCGCCGCTGGCGAAGGCAAAGCCGTAGAGCTGCGCGTCACCGCGCTCAGGCAGCAGGCGCAGGTCGGGGTTGGAGTTCATCGGCCCGGCAAAGACGATGCTGTCGTCCATAGAAACGTCGATAACGCCAGACTTCAGGGCTTCCTGCCAAGTACCCAGAGGCAGCACCACGATCTCGGCATCGGGGAACTGCTCCTTGATAATAGCCTCATAGACAGAGCCGGATGCAATGCCGAACTTGACGCCGGGAGCCTTCAGATCTTCCACACTCTGGAAGGAGGAATTCTTATCCACGATCCACATGGAGTAATCCACCAGCCAGGGATCAGAGAAGTCAATGGCGGCCTCACGGTCGAGACGCATATTCATGTTAGCTGCGATGAAATCCACTTTGCCGGTGTTGACGGCTGCCAGCATCGCGGACCACTCCAGCACTTCCCACTTAATGGTAACGCCCAGCTGTTCTGCAAAATCGCGGACCATATCGGGAATAAATCCAGTAGGTTCACTTTCGCCGGCCTCCGTGAAGATGATGTTCTCAATGGTAGGGTCGATGCCGACGGTCATATAGCCATTGGCCATAATGCGCTCGTAGGCATTCTGAGTCGTTGTGCCGCCAGCCTCAGAGCCGGCATCCTTGCTGCCGCAGCCAACCAGGCAGGTAATGGTCAGCGCCAGCGCCATAATCAGTGCGAAGGTCTTTTTCATTTCGTGCATCTCCTTTTTGTTCTTAAAATTTCTATTTCAATGGAGACTCCTCCATCAAAAACTTCCGCATCTCCACAGGCAGTTCAGAAATCGCAAGCCATGTATTTTCCTGTTACCGAACGAGAGAGCATTTTTGAATGGTAAAGCGTTTTACTATTTACACAACAAGCATTCTGGATGCACTTTTCGCATACCGATCGCTCGTGCCGTTTTTCTTTTTAAAGCCTGCACACACTATCGCGGCAGATAAGTTTTGGTTCATATATGCTGTTGCTGTCTCGCATAGGGTCTTTCCCGCCGGCCTCGATCATCGCCACCAGCCGCCGGAATGCACCGTGTGTCATCTCATCCACCGGCTGCCGTATCGTCGTCAGCCCCGGCGTGATAATGGTACTGAAATCCAAATCGTCAAATCCAACGATGGACATGTCGCTCGGCACGCGTACGCCCTCCATCTGGGCAAACTTATAAAGCTCATAAGCCAGCGTGTCGTTATGAGCAAACACGGCGGTGACGCCTTTTCTTCGGAAGTCTCCTACGGCTCTGTGATTTCCACTGAAGCCGTTGCTCAACTGGCATACCAACTCCGGATCATACGGAACGCCATATTCCGCCAAGGCCATCTTGTATCCTTTCAGACGCTGGGCCGCAGTGTAAACGCGCAGCGGATATGTGTAGTATCCGATCCGTCGATGCCCCATTTCCAGCAGATGCTTCGTGGCTGTATATCCCCCGTACATGTTGTTAACCGTATACGTCGGCACATCCAGCCCATCAATTTGACGGTCAATGGCCACTACCGGGGAGGGAAGCGTCCGAATCAGCTCTGCCAGCTGTTCATTTTCCTCCTGCTTGGGGCTGTCTGACTTGATAATCAGTATCCCGTCCACACAATAATCGATAAACGTGTTGATATACGCGCAATCCTTGTTGATGCTGTTGTTGGAATTCCCGCAAATGACCCGATAGCCGGCCTGATCCGCTTCGTGTTCCGCCGCTTTCAGCACCATGCCGAAAAACAGGTTGCAGTTGTCTGGGAGGATCAGCCCAATGATGTTTGACTTTTTTGTTACCAGATGGGACGCCAGCTTGTTGGGATGGTAGTTGAGCTGTTTGGCTGCATCCAATATTCTGGCTTCTGTTTGGGCTGATATATTTCTAGTCTTTCCGTTCAGAACCAATGAGACCGCCGTAATGGAACAGCCAGCCGCCATTGCAACGTCGCGGATCGTTGTTCGCATGAATTAATCCTCCAAGGCAGTATGTAAAACGTTTGACTTGTTTCTTTCTTTAATGTTATCATCCTATTCCTGAAATTGTCAACTAGAATGATTTACGAATATTTTCGTCGTTTTTTGGTGGAGTATCCAAATTTGCCATTTTTACCCTCCGATAAAACGTGCTCTTGCTCATCCCCATCTGCCGCATAGCCTCGGCAGCGGTGATTTCCCCACGCCGCCACTTAACCATGACTTTCTCAAGTTCCGGCGGTTGAATGGGCTTACGCCCTTTGTAAACGCCGTTGTCCTTGGCAATGGCGATGCCCTCCCGCTGGCGTTGGAGGATATATTCCCGTTCCAGTTCCGCCACCGCGCCGAATACGGTCAGCATAAACTTGCCGGTAGGCGTGGTGGTGTCGATGGCTTCCTTCTTGCTGACGAACTCCACGCCCTTGGCGGATAGCTTCTCCACCAGCTCCAGCAGGTCGCGGGTATTGCGGGCAAAACGGCTGATGGACTCCACAATCACCGTGTCGCCCCGCCGGACGTATTCCATCATCTTCTGCAATTCTGGGCGGTTGGTATTCTTGCCGCTCATGCGGTCGATGTAGACCTCGTCCACCCCCAACTGCTCCATCAGCAGCTCTTGCCGTGCCGTATTCTGATCGGCGGTGGATATGCGGATATAACCGATTTTCAATCGCGATACTTCCTTCCCTTGTAAATTCACATTTATTTTGTTATACTATACATACAAAATGGCGTTTTGATGGGAGGTGTCCTCGATGAAAACATATACTCTAAGCGAAATTAAGACCATTGTGTCACGTCTTGCCAGGCAATATGGCGCGGAGCGCATCTATCTGTTCGGTTCCTATGCCCGCGGAGATATGACAAACGGCAGTGATATTGATTTGCGGATTGACAAGGGCAGCATCCGTGGTTTTCAGTTGGCGGGGCTTTTGCTCGACCTGGAGGACTCCCTTGGTGTGCCGGTGGACCTTGTCCCCACCACCAGCCTTGACCCGCGTTTTCTTGACTCCATACGTAAAGATGAGGTGCTGTTGTATGAAGCCTCTTGACCGCAACATCGGTGCTCTGGAGCATATCGTTGTCTACTGCCAGCAAATCGAGCAGACTGTTGAACGCTTCGGCAACAGCGCTGAGACATTTCAGAACGATCCTATTTACCGCAATGCCGCCGCACTTTGTATTTTGCAGATCGGTGAGTTGGTGGGTAAGCTGACAGACGAATTCCGTGAACAGCACCCTGCTGTGCCTTGGCGTCAAATCAAGGCTATGCGGAATATTGTCGCGCATAGCTACGGCACTGTCGATCCCGAGATCACATGGGAAATTATCACGGATGAAATTCCTCAACTAAAGGCATATTGCGAACAAATCATTGCCGCCGAACAATAACGTAGTCCCAATAGAGTCCCTCCCCCAGATGGCACGTGCCGGAATGCGGGAAGTGACCCTATTGGGACTCTTTTTTCTGTGTGCCGCTAGGGTACACCCTATTGGCACATCAATAGGGGTCATCGTCCTGCGGAATGCAGAGCTTGAGCAATGCCGCCAATACGATACCGCAAAGCTCTAATGCGATTTTCCAGCTCCACTTCACGAGGCATCCTCCTTTCGCGCCCAAATTGTTACCCGACCTTTATACCTCCCCGCAGCACATGATCTCCTCTATCTCCTCCGGGCAAAGACCATACCCGAGGAACACGTCTATGTCATGGGGCGTGTAGCCGTAGGCGGCCGCCACGGATTTCAGATCATTGATGTACTCGTCCTGCCTGGCGTACACGTCCCAATACGGCCAGCTGAAATGTGCCGTGTCGTCCCACAGGTTGCGGGTATCAAAACATTCAACCGTGTACCGCCCCTGCCGGTCTATCCGCAATATATCCCCCTCCCGGAGCATCACCTCAAAGGGCTGCTCCATGCGTGGCATGCCCTTTTTCAGCCCCTTCTTGAGTATCTGCTCCGTGCTGGCGTAGACAAACAGTCCCATCTGCGGGAAGTGATACAGTGCCAACGGATTGTTGCCCTTGATGATGTAGAGATTGCGCTCCGTCAGGTACTGCACCAGCTCCGGCTCTTTGATGGCACTGACAAAACTGCTCCAGGACAGGTCGTGCAGCTCATCGTCGGACATAAAAATCGCCGCATCGCAGATGTGATCCACCATCTGCAATGTGGCGATAAGTGTATTCAGTTTCAGCGTCCCACGGAACATACGGAATTCAATGGTGTCCACGTTGGTGAGGTTGACGCAGGTGTAACGGCTGCCGTGGCCTTTCTTCACATGCTCCAGCATCTCACCGGGTCGGTCGCGGTAGCCGTAGCGGGCTGCCCACTGCTCCAGCTGCCGTTGTGTCCGGCGGGAGAAGCGCAGCAGCTCTGCCCAGTGGCGCTCCACAAAGAACAGTACACGGGCAATGGCGTTGTCCTGTGCGTCCAGGGTATCTCCGAAGGTCTTGCGGGAGACATGGACGTGCAGCCCGCAGGTGCCCGTCTGATGGGATAGATAGCCCATGTTGATGGCCTTGTCCAGCACCTCTGCCCAGGGCATCTCATGCAGCTGGCAGTCCAGCGACATGGGGTGTGTAACGATCTCGAAGCCGTCATCCAATGAGCCGTCGTGCTTGCAGTAGGCCAGTGTCTTCGACTGGTTGGCGATGTCCATCAGGGTCTCTGCGCTGCTGTCGCATTCACCGCCGTCATCGATCTCCAGCTCCACACCGAAATAGCGTGGGCCGTCGCCGTAGAAGACGGGGCAGGGCTTGAAGTAGTAGTCGTGGATGGAGCTGTTCTCGATGGCAGAGCAGCAATCGGCGCAGTAGGGATCGTCGTTGTCCAGTGGGTACCAGCAGTGGTCGGTGTCGATGATGCGCCCGCAGCGGACGCAGCGGGTGTAGTCCCGGTCATAGCAGTCGGGACAGATGGGGAAGTCATCGTTCTCGCTGCGGTTGTGGGTGCGTAGGAAACGGCTGCCGCAGTCATTGCAGACAAGGGTCAGGTCGTCCAAACAATCGGGGCAGTAGAGCCGTCCGTTGAACTCGGTAAGCTCTCCTTCGGCAGTACCGCAGTGGGCACAGGTACGGGGTTCGGTCATAGCAAAATTCCTCCAAAATGTAAAAATAAGCCTCTGGGAATTACCCAGATGCCTTCATCGATATAATATATATTCGGAGGGGTGGGGAGAACCGGATTAAATGTCCGCGTGAAGACGGCGGAGAAGTCATAATAGAGGGGGCAAAAGCACCGTCCGCCTTACGGAAGCGGTACGGTGCTTTTGTGCGCTTATTATGAGGTTATGAGGAGATAGGAAGACACATCAGAGGAGGGGTAAGAATGTGACCAGCGGTTCAATGAAGGCAATTAGAATTACCGCTGCAATCATACAGATGATATAGGGGATCAGCCCTTTGACCACACTTGTGTAGCTCTCACCGGTGATAGATGTCACGGTGAACAGGTTTACGCCAAAGGGCGGGGTAATGTATCCCACTACAAGGGCAATAACAAATACAACGCCCAGATGCAGTGGGTCAAATCCCAGTGCAATGCCGGTGGGAACAATAATGGGTGCAAGGATAACCACAGAGGCACTGGTTTCCATCAGAGCACCCACGAGGAAAAGAATCACCAACAGGACCGCCATATAGATTACCTTGTTTTTCAGCAGCGGCACCAGGAACGCCGTAATGGTGGCTGGGATCTTTCCTGCGGTCAGCAGCCAGCCGAATATATTAGCGGAACCGACGATCAATAACCCCATTGCGGAAACAGTGGCGGATTTCTTCAGGATCCCGAAAAGCTTTTTAAGCGTCATGCTCTTGTAACAGAAAGATACGATCAGACTGTACACGCAGGCTACCGCCGCGGCTTCCGTGGCAGTGAAGATACCGCTATAAATGCCGCCCAATACAAGAATGGGCATAAATAGTGTGCCGGCAGCATGCCAAGTACGCTTTAAGATTTCACGAGCGCTATATTTTTCTTGACTCAGTTTTACATCCCAGCGATTTGCCAACAGGCGATTGGTCACGATCATCATGACAGCAATCAGGATGCCGGGGATCACAGCGCCGGAGAACATGCTGGGTACGTCCACATTCATGGTGGTGCCATAGATGATCATGACGATACTGGGCGGGATGATCGGGCCGAGTGCGCCACCGGCCGCCACAAGCGCGGCCGAGGAGCTGCGAGGATAGCCGGATTCAATCATGGCTGGAAACATGATCGTACCAATGGCTGCCACTGTGGCAGGACCAGAACCGGTTAAAGCAGCAAAGATCGCACAGGCTAGAATCGTCACGGTGCCCACACCGCCCTTGGAACGACCGCATACGCAGCTGGCCCAATCTACCAAACGCTGTGACATGCTGCTGCCTTCCATAATGTATCCGGCTAAAATGAACAGAGGACAGGCGAGGATCGGAAAGCTGTCAAGCCCATTAAACAGGCGCTGGGCCATGATGACCATAGGCGCCAAATCTGTTGCAGCCAACGTAATGCCACTGCATAACACCAGTGCATAGGCAATAGGGATACCGATGAACATTAACACCAAAAGGGAGCCAATCAGGATTCCGGTCATTTGTTTTCCCCCCTTCGCTCTGTACTGTGCCGCAAGTCGTGGATGGCGGCAGCAATACCGTTGACGCAGTGCAGCACTGTGATAGTGTTGCCCACCGGCACCGAGGCATAGACGATCCACATCGGAAAATGCACGGCAGCACTTGTCATTTTCATATTGGCTGTCATATACTGCCAACCAAAGTAGACCAAGAGTGCTGCGGTAAAACCGGTAAGCATAAACGTACATATCTCGTAGACCGGTCGGCTTTTCGGGCCGCTGCATTTTTTGCGCAACAAATCGATCGCCGCGCCGCTGCCCTCCTTGACAGTGGTGGCAGTAGCCAGCAGGATCATCCAAATAAAAACGTAGCGCATGCTTTCTTCGCTCCATGTGAGGGAGTTGTTGAGAACCTTTCGGAAGATCACCTGGAGTGTACAAACGATAGCCAGATATCCCATCAGCAGACCACAGACGATCTTGCTAACGTTGTTCACAGCATCGCTGATTTTGTTCAATACTCGTACCACATCATCATTCCTTTCTGAGATGACGGTTCAGCGCAGGGATGCCAGGAAATCCATGGAGCGCTGGAAGATATCCTCACCAATGCTGCCACGATAATCGTCATACATCTGCGCAACTGCTTCGCGCATACCAGAGGTGTCTACATTCCGATTAACGGTGCAGCCGTAGGCCTCAATGGCAGCCAGCTGTGTTTCCTCGGAAGATGCCAGTGCCGCGCGAGCCTTTTCGTTGGCATTGGCAGCGGCTTCTGTAAAGATACCCTGCAGTTCTTCACCAAGACTTTCCCACAGCTCATCGCTGACACAGGCATACCATGCGGCGTACTGGTGATTGGTAATGTCAATATAATCCACCGCTGTGTACAGCTGCATACTGTAGATGGACGAAATGGGGAACTCGCAGCCGTCAATGGTTTTCTGCTGCAGACCGGTAAATACCTCAGCTCCGCTCATGGGGGTGGCGTTGGCACCCATCAGATTAAATGTGGTCACATACAGATCCATAGGAGGCACACGCCATTTTAAGCCGGAAAAGTCGGAAACGCTGTTAATGGGGTGTACGCGGTTCAGGCACTGGCGGAAGCCGCCGTCGAGAACGCTCAAGACTTTCAGGCCATCATCGTACAGCGCGTCATTCATTTCCTTGACAATATCACTATCAATATAGGCGTGGACCTCGTCGGCATTGGCAAACATGAAGGGCAGGCTGAAAAAGTTCTGGCTGGGTTCATAGGTAGAAATAGCCGCGTTGGACGTGATACCCATTTTTAATGTGCCCATGGCCAGGCCTTGTGCGATCTCGACATCATTGCCCAGTACGCTGTCGCTGGAAATATCAAAGGTCACAGCGCCGTTGGTTTTTTCCGTTACATAATCACCGAAAGTCTTACAGTAAATGTACATGGGATCCTGCTCATTGCCGGGGTGAGTGGTGGCAATGGTGATTTCCATCTGCGGGAACCCACCGACAACAGCATCCGAATTGCCGGAAGGATCCGGGGACGTAGCAGTCTTGCCGCAGGCAGTCAGGCTCAGCGCCGTGAACAGGACCAGAAGAAATGTAATCATCTTTTTCACAGTTTCTCTCCTCCAAATTTCATTAAATGCAGCCATGAGCAAAACTCCAAAAGAGTAGTAATTGCAATGGTTCCCGGTCATGGCTGAAACCGAAAATCACTCATATGATATAGAAAGCGGAGCCCCTTTTTGGTAAAATTGACTTGAGAGAAAACCAACCAGAAAGGGGCTGGCCGCTATCTACCGACAGGAAATCATTCAGGATGTGACGCTGTTCACATCCCAAAGCGCCGCCATGTTTTATGACAAGCTTTTCAGCAGCTTGGACTTCACGCTGCCCAGAGCGGCAACCGGGCGGCGGGGCTTCCCCAAAGAAGCCATGGTCTGTGCGTTTATCGTTATGAAATGCGCTCTGTAGGGAGGCAATTCAATGCGAACTGCCTCCCTACTGCTAAGTGAACAGTTATAGAATTCCCTTCGCAATGAGGGCTCTCTTCATCTCCGATGCAACGCCAGTTATTGTTGTTACACCATAAATGCCCATGACTATTGGATTTGATTCCATAGGCTCTCCATTCAGGTTCTGAAAAGATTGCCTTCTAAAACTCCAAAAACCATAATCAAGCTCATCGACCAAGGGAACACTCCGATTTCCTTTTGCAAAAAAGTATCCCCTTTTCCAATATACAGCATCAACAATGCACGGTTTAATCAAAAGGCGATAATAGTCAACAGGAACTGTCTGAGTGTCAACATCTATTGACGAAAAAGGCTGGTCAAATATCACTATCAAATGACATCCACTAATAAACGGATCAATAGCGTCTTCGCCCAAATTACTTTTTATTACCTGACCGACATAGAATAACCCATCAATGGGTTGAACAAGGAACATATCACCTGTACTGATTGAGATATTTCTTTGCCGTTTGATTATTTTAAGCTGGTACTCTTTCGGATTTTCGGATGAGACAGCTTTCATTTTTCTGACAATCTCATCAGGTAATTGTGCGTATTCCGCTTCACGGCGTTCAACAAG
>OLGA01001318.1_pt1 | contig 19730 bp, 9 predicted proteins | sample 1604881 | NCBI WGS metagenome assembly OLGA01 (sample SAMEA3888896, study PRJEB22519) | human gut metagenome | biome: human gut; feature: human-associated habitat; material: faeces | place: Denmark | collected 2009 | reverse complement strand
TAGAACGGCACATCCGCAGGTAAATACCATGCTCTGTTGTAATGTTCTCCTGAGATGCCGCTCACATTTCCCAGAAGGTCTTCTTCAGCACGACTTCCTTCGGCTTTGCAATATCCTTTGCCTGACAGCAGGCAGACCGGTGCGGGCAGTTTGCGCAGTCCTCACATCGATACCAGTTGGTCGTCACTAGCCGTCCCTGCACCAGTTCCGTATCCTGTATGAATACAAGCCTTCTGCATTACCTTTCCACGGATAGACGGCTCGGAAGGCTTTTAGGTGACGGCTAAATTCGACATCATCTCTGCTGCTCTTGTAGAATTCGTTCGGATTCTGTTGTGATTTTGGAAGCCTTATGATAGAATATATTCTGTACAATTATAAGCGCTTTCAGAGATTCTATTTTCAACAGGAGGAGCCCTATGTCGGTTCGTTATGACAAACTTTGGATTTTACTAATCAAGAACAAAATGAAAAAAGGCGAGCTGGCCAAAGCTGCGCACCTGTCATCCCATACCATGACCCAGTTAAACCAGAACCGCCTCGTCTCCATGTCTGTCATGCTCCGATTGTGTAAGGTGTTCCATTGTGACATCGGGGATGTCATGGAAGTGGTGGAGGATGAAGTACACTGACCCGTCGTAAAAACGAACAAGAGGTTTGGCCAATGGACAACAACGCAAAACTTCGCCCGCTATATCTGACGAAGATTCTATATGAGCGCACAGATGAGGATCATTGTCTGACTACGATGCAGTTGGTGCAAATTCTCGAAGAGGAATACGGCATCCCGGCGCACCGGCAGACCATCAAGACGGACATCGAGCTTCTGCAGCAGTTCGGAATAGACATCCAGGAAGTGAGGTCTACTCAAAACCGTTACAACCTCATTAGCCGTCAATTTGAGATTGCTGAGCTGAAGCTACTGATCGATGCTGTGCAGTCCTCCAAGTTCATCTCCAAAGAGCGCAGTGAGCAGATGGTCTCCAAGATTGTCACGCTGGCCGGACAACACAAGGCAGAGGAACTGAAGCGCAATGCTTCCGTGGAGGGACGGACAAAATCGGAAAACCGGCAGGATTTGCTGATCGTAGATGCAATCAACGAGGCCATCAATGCGGAGAAGAGGATTGCCTTCCAGTACTTTTCTTACAATGTCCGCAAACAGAAGAAGCTGCGCCACGACGGTGAGCGGTACATCTTCAGCCCCTATCGCCTGATTTGGAATGGCGACTACTACTATGTCCTGGGGTTCTCGGACAAGCATCAGACCATTGGCATCTTTCGTGTGGACCGCATCAGCACCCGTCCTGACATTCTTTCGGAAGATGCCGTCCCGATTCCGGAAGACTTCGATGTCGATGATTTTCTTGCAACCACCTTCAGAATGTACGGCAGCGAGTGCCAGGAAGTGGAGCTGATCTGCGACAACTCCGTGATCGATGCAATCATTGACCGTTTCGGTCCGGATGTGACTATCTATGCCCGAGATATGAGCACCTTCCGCGTGATCGTCCGGGTGGCCATCAGCCACATCTTTTTCAGCTGGATTTTCGGCTTCGGCGGGAAGGTCAGAATCAAAGGACCTGAAGAAGTTAAAAGACAATATGCAGCAATGATTCATGATGCAGCTGCGGAATTAGAGTAGAACGAGAGGTTTGCGATATGGGACGCCTGATGGGATCTTCCAATTCGAACAACTACGGCGAACAGATTTTTATTAACAAGGCCTCGGAGTATTTGGATGATACCAATATCATATACTGGAACCGTCAGCTTTTTGGGAAAGAATTCGATGTTTGTATTCTTATGCCCGAAAAAGGAATCCTTGTGGTTGAACTTAAAGGATGGCGCGAGGAGAATATACTACGCATTGAAAATAATGATTCAGTGATTATTCGGACCGATGATGGTGAGGTGTCTGCATCACCACAGAAGCAAGCTCGAGGATATCGTTTTTCCATTGAGCGTCATATTCGTCAGAATATCGGCAAGTTTCCGCTCGTATATCAAATGGTCTGCTTGCCACAGGTATCCAAGGCGTTCTTCAAATCTCGCCGGCTGGATGTGGTCATAGAAGAAAAGTTTACGATTCTCAAAGAGGATTTGAAAGACAACACATCCTTTTTCAATAAGCTGGATCAAGCACTCCGTGAGGTTTGCCATTGGAACAGAGACCCATTTGACCGGAGAACCATGTTGGAGGTCCGTAACCTGTTTGAGACAGATATCAATGTTGAAGAAGATAGCGAATCCGAAATTGAAAAAGAACTTGCCTCGTCCTATCATCGGCATGACTATTCGCACTTTTACTATTTCAACAAATTCGATCAGATGTCCGGCAATACCATCAACGATATGGTGGCTCAATATTTGCACGGCTGCAAACTGTACTGCGTCTTCTCCAAGAAAGCACAGATGCTTGCTGTCATCAAAGCCCTTGATACTGCCCTTACGCAAAGGGGGTTAGTCCGTAATCGCGACAACATCGAAATTGCATTTGACGAGCAAAAAAGCCATACTCCTCTGGCTGAGTCTGTTGGGGATATGTTCATGGGATTCCATTGTTCCATGAGTGTATTGAGTGCGCCCTTTGATAAGAATACGACTTCCTTCGCAATCCCAAATGGCAGTTACAGTTCTGCCCAGAAACGCATACTCGAAAAGCTTAGTGAGCAGAGCCAGTTTAACTTTGAGCAGTACCAAGTTGAACATGCAACCCCCGAAAAGAATATTGTCATTCGTGCTGGTGCTGGTACTGGAAAAACCTATACCATGATTTCTCGCATTGGCTTTATCTGCTATACGCAAAATGTCCCGCTGCAGAAGATGGCCGACCGCATTGTGATGATTACATTCACCAATGAAGCTGCCGACCAAATGGAGGAAAAGCTCAAAGCATATTTCAAAAATTGCTACCTGGTAACCTCAAAACCCGATTATCTGCAGATGATCTCCCAGATTGACCATATGCAGATAAGCACCATTCACTCCTACGCCAAGAACCTTATCGCTCAGATGGGTACTTCGTTTGGATATGGAATTGACTTAAGTATTACATCCAGCGAGTTTTATCGCCGTAAAAAGATCTCTGATTTGCTTGATGCCTATATTTATCAAAAAGAAATGGAGCAGGGCAAAAACTATACCGACAAGCTGGGTATGCCTGTTTATGCTATCCGTGACAGCATCCTTGATTTTATCGGAAAACTTCACAACAAGAGTGTAGACATTGGAGCTATTGAACCCCAAGACTTCGGGACCCTTCTGAACAATGAATCTCACGGCGAACTGCATGAGCTTCTTGCGAGTGTAATTCCTGCCGTGGAGCGTGAATACTTTGAGGAACTCATTGAGGACAACAAAATTCACCTTAGTTCCATGATATCTGTTCTCAATCGTTTTATCAACAATCCGGAAAGCGAAAGCAGAATCAGGGAACTAAAAAAAGATAAACACGCCCAGCAGTTTATGTTCGTCGATGAGTTCCAGGACACCGATGACTCTCAAATCGAGTCTCTGCTGCGTATTTCACAGGTTCTTGATTATAAGCTGTTCCTTGTAGGCGATATTAAGCAGTGTATTTACCGTTTCCGTGGCGCAAAGGAAAAAGCCTTTGACCAATTAGGTATCGCAGAAAATCCCGATAAATGGTTGGAGTTCTCTCTGCAGCGGAACTACCGCACCGACAAGCATTTACTTGATATCTTTGATCGGTCCTTTACCAAATGGGGGAAACTGGACGACGAACTTCTTACTTATGATGAAGATAAGGACAGGCTTATTGGAACACAGGATTATAACGGCAAGTATTTAACCAGTGTAAATCGTTTCTATCGTAGGCTTCCCACCACAAGCGAAGAGATGCGCATCCCAATTCTTGTTGAAGAAATCAAGCGCATTCAGAAGCGTATCCAGTATGAAGAGAGCCATGGCATGAAGCTCTCTGCAAAAGAAAAGAGCATTGCAATCCTTGTTCGCGAAAACTGGCAGGCTGACATGATTCGTACAGATTGTGCCCGACTCGGAATTAGCGTACACACCAACACAGGCGGTGACTTGTATATGTCCCAGCCTGCCATTGATATGCTCACTTTGGTTAACGCGCTGGTACATTTCGATGAGGCCGACTACTTGTACAACCTCGTAACATCGAACTTTTTTAATCTCGACATTCCTAAATCCAATCTGTACGAAATTCGCATGAAGATTCGCACCGGCGGCTGGAGAGCAAAGACGGACGAAAAAGAGCAAGTCAATTACCTTATCAACTTCATGAACCTGATGCTTGCGAACACCGTTGATAAGAATAACAAGTGGGAATATATCGTTGCCAGCCTCAGAACGCAGCCTATTCTGCAAGCAATCCGCAAGGTCTATAACACTCTCGAGCCGTGGAAGCATTTCAGCAATGACCCATGGAAACAACACTATTATCAGTTGAATGTCGACCTTCTATTTGAGCAGATTATCAACGCCTGCAATGTAGACAGACTCACCATCAATACGCTACAGGAACATCTTCATAACAGTATCGTTTCGCAAGTATCTGTCGATAGCAGAACCCCAGCCCAAAATGAGGAAGAAACTGCTATTCAGTGTATTACGGTTCACAAATCGAAAGGCCTTGAATATGGTCATGTAATCATGCCATTCTGCTCGGCATCTATGGACTTCATCAAAAGGACGCAGTTGCAGATCAGCACCACCAAGTATCAAGGTAGATATCGTATTGGATATAGCATGAGCGTGGGCGATTCCGGCGAAACCGTCCAGAACGACTTCTATGATGAAATCATTGAGAAGTCTGAAAAGGCCCGCGAGGAAGCTCGTGTCCTCTATGTTGCTATGACAAGATCAATTCGATCCTTCTCTTGGATTGAGATCCAAGGAAAGCATAATCTGTCTTGGCAGAATCTCATAGAAACGGAGGTCTAAGAAATGCCGTTTAAAATCTACACATACGAAGACCCTTACAAGTTAGATAAAGCGGATTTCTGGAGTGAGATTTCTGCCTTGCCCCACTTCTGCAGTGCACGAACCCTTGTCAATGGCCTCAAGGATGTATTGGGCGATAGTATCAAGGGCTTAATCTGCCCGCTGGATGAACTTGTCCAGCATGAAGAGGTCTACATGCAGTGGACCGACAATATTAGCCTTCGGGTGCAGCAGTACAGCGCTTTTTCCTCTGCTTTCAAGCAGCTGTTAGAGAAGCGCAGAATAAGCAAGCCTTTCCACATGGCTTTAGAGCAGAACCAGAATCATTTCCTCGAAGCTATACGCCTGTTTATTGAGCTTGACATCTCCGCATCTGCTATTGACGGAAGTAAGGGCAATACCGAGCAAAAGCTCTTTGTTCACATGCTCAAAAAGGCACAGGAAAGCTCTCTCTTCCGTTTTCCCCAAACACCTTCTCGCGAGAAACTAAAGGAGATTGTTGTTTCGCTCGCCAAGAAGGAAGTCGAAGAATGTACTGGAACACCACAGGAAGTAAAGCGTTGTGAAAGAGCGGTTGGCGCAACCAAGGAGCTGCCGTTTGACAGCATCGTTGTTCATGGTGTACATCAGTTTACGCCGGTGCAGCTCCGCCTCCTGCTTGCTATGGAAAAGATGGGTATAACCATCATTTTCCTGTTCAATTATCAGAAGAAGTATTCCAAGATTTACTCCTCTTGGAACGATATCTATGGGTGCTTTGAAGTGCCCATCCATCACGATACTGTTGTTGGCGAGTACACACCTCCCACTATGCAGAATCCGAGCAACGCTCTGGCTTGTGCCCTTGGTGAGATATGCGAGGACAGAAATGCCGTAGGTAGTGGCATGCTCAGAAAGTGGTATAAGCTGTACAAGAGTGTTCAGCTTATGGAGTTCGCGAATATTACCGAGTACGCGCACTTTGTTTCCAACCACTTTGATGCTGCCATTCAGCGCTATTCCGAATCGCGTAGCGTCATGGAAAGAGGCAATGATGTGTGGAGTAATGCGGCTGTTCTGCGGCATTTAGATGAGCAGGTATATACTGCAAATCGCGATGTACATACGCTGTTAAAAATCTATTACCCCGAATATGCCAAAGACCGCCATTTCCTCTCCTATCCTATTGGTCAGTTCTTCTCTGCGATTTATCGTCTTTGGGATTATGAGAATAGCAAGATTATCTTTGATGTTAATGCTATCAAAGAGTGCTTGTCCTCTAACATTCTAAGCGTTGCCCCCGGCGAAGTGCTGCTCCGAACTTTCTACAATGTTGAGATTCTCTTTGAGAATGTAACTACATATGACGAGTTTCAGCGCGAGATTGTTGAGGGGTATGCAAAGAACTATGACAAACTGGCTGGTACCCCTGGCAATGATGCTCTTTCTGAGCTCAAAAACCTGTCTATCTACAATAAGTACAAAGTCACCAAGAAGGACTTGCTTGCCCTTATTCGTGCTATCGAAGAGATTAACGAGATAGCCACATACCTTTTCGCATTGGACAATTCTCGCGAGGACTTCATCAACTTTGGTAAGCACTTCCACAATCTTGAAGAGTTCCTCAAGCAGCGTGAATTGGCACTTGCAAATGAGCAGGAGCGAGCTTTGATTACCGCACTTCAGCTGCGTCTGGATAAGATTAAACCAGAACGGTCCACTTTTTCCGGAACATTCCGAGACTTGAAAGAGGGCCTCTACTACTATCTGAAACAGAAGAACGACGAAGATCAAGGCGTTGACTGGATTGTAAAGAACTACGAACAGATTGATGGCGATATTCTGCAAAGCAAGCGCCAGTTTGAAAGAGAGCAGCACAAGGTCTACCACTTTGCCTGTGTATCTGACCGTGACATGAATATGACCGTCAACGATCAGCTACCGTGGCCGCTGACTGATGAGTTTATTCGTGCTGCTTATTCTCCTATTGACCTGCAGTTTCAGGTTTACTACACAGCGCTGGGCGAACGCAGTAACTTCCTCAGATACGCTCTTTTCTACGGCCTGTGCTACAACCGCTGTGATGCTCGTCTCAGCTATGTTAAGCAGTACGGAGATGAAACAACCGAGCCTTATGCATTGCTGACCATCTTGGGATTGAAGCCTAAAGCTGAACTTTTAGAAAGCGTCAACAAGCCTGCCCCGTTCTCTATTTCTGTTGACCAAGAACTTACCAAAGGAATCAAGTATGATCGATTCCAAATGATGGACATGTTCCTATGCCCGTATCGTTTCTTTTTGGATTATGTAATGGAAAACAGCCCGGTCGTACAGGGCAACTTCCTGTATCAAAAGTATTTTGAGAATCTGCTGATCGAAGCGGTATGGAAACGGGTCGGCAAACACAAGCGTTCTGACGCCATGAAATACCTGTCCAAGATTTTGGAACAGGAAGCACAAAAACTTGAGCCATTCTTCAAATTCTGGAAAGCGACCGAGATCTTCGACCTCAAAGCAAGAGCAAGAAACTACCTTGTTCATGAAGTTATTACAAATGGCAGTGGTTTGTTTGTCAAACCATATGACTCCGAGCACATGAATATGCGCAAGCACTTTGGTGCAGCATTGTTTGCGGTCGATGTTTCTGAAGTGGAAAGAAAGAATCCATATCAAGAATTTGAGGCACTTGTACGAAGAGATGGATGGAATAAAATCTATTCTCTCCACCGATTACCACTACCCGGAAATCAGGAAAAAGCAGATATCCTTCGCAATGAGACAAAACTATATCTAAATCAAGCTTGCCGAAAAGACAAGACGGCAATTCCTTCCGATTGGTGTATCTATTGCGTTCATAGAGAGAATTGTATGGAATCTTTCCTACGCAGCGAGGTCGGCATGTCCAGCTCTAGAAATGAACCCTGCATCAATCGCTCTGTCAGAGCAAATGCCCCTGCCAAAACCACTTTGCCTCCTGTGTGTGAGCAGGAAATTATTGATGTGGAGGCAGTTCCCGCTGAACCTATTGTCCCTGCAACCGCAAGCATTATCGACACTGCACCTGCGGTAGAAGCTCCTATCGTGGAAACTCCTGTTGTGGATGTTCCCGCTGTAGAAGCTCCTGCTTCTGAAGTTGTCTTTGTGGAATCTCCTGCTGCAGAAGTACCGACTCATGTGGATACTCCCAAGTCTCCGGAATTGAGTATCTTCGAGCAGATGTTTCGGCAGATTCAAGAAATGGTGGAGGGAAACCGACAGGAAATTCAGAGTCTAAAGGGTGAACTTGCTGCAAGACAGTCTCGCCGCGAGGATACTACGCGTATTCAAGCTCGATTGGAAGACGAAGAGCACAGAAGCCAAGAGCTTCTGGACAAGCTTGCGGAAACTGAGAGTCGCCTTGCAACGAGTGAAGCACAAGTGAAGAAGCAAAGGGAACTTGAGTTTACAGAGAGCGAACTTGCCGAGCTGCGGAAGTATTCTACGATCATTGTGTTTGACACATGCTCCATTATGAACTGTCCCAATCTTCTCGATGGAGTAAACGATGGGGAACTGGTTGTGGTCCCCAAGGATGTAAACAATGAGCTTGAGCACCACAAAACAAGATTTGGCGCGGATGATCGAAAATTCAAAGCGCAAAAAGCTATTACGGCAATCTTTAATTACAAGAGACGCTTCCCGCTTGCTTATGCAGATGGCCTGCCTAGTTTAGTTCCCGAAGCCTATCGTGCAAAAGCTGACGAAAAAGAGCAAAACGATAACAAGATTTTGGCTGTCGCACTCCGCTATAAAATCTATACGGACATTCCGGTGCTTTTCATCACCGATGACAGAAGCCTTTCTAACAAGGCATCTGGCGAGGGACTTGATGTGTGGACATCCAAAGACTTTCTTGCGCCTCCCGAAACTTCTTTCGATGATGAGAGTCCTACCGTCTCAGGAACGCCTGCGCCTATTCCTGAACTGGAAGCGCAGATCGCTGAGGCAACGGCAGCGGAAACCCCAGCTCTGGAAAGCAGCGAGGAAGAACGACTTGATGCAGAGGCCGCAGAAACCAAAAGGCAAGCGAAAGCCAAAGAAGAATACCTTGCACAAAAGATCAGCACAAAATTGCTTCATTTAGAGGCAAGCCAAATTTCGCTTCTGCAGAATAACGGTATTAAAACCATAGCTGATTTCATGGCTCAGACAGAGAATAGCTTTGCCAGCATGAAGGTCAAAAAGGGCATTCCTTTTACAGCGCGATTTTTGAAAGAGCAAGAAACCATTCGATGCAAACTTGAGAATCTATAATATTGCAGGAAACCACCGATGCAGCCTTGGTTTCTTGTCAAGCTGAGAAAGGAGAGCTGCGTATGTTAGTAGGGTGTTATTATCGATGCCCCATAGTCATTGAAGAAGGTGACAAAGACCATCCCCGTTTCTATGTCCTTGCTCAGCTGGACGAGTACAACGAAATTGCCGATGCAATTAAGGTCAAAATGCACGACCTTTTGGGTAGTAGACAATACTATGAGGAAATCTTTCAGCATAATGTGTTCTTTGCTCAAGCAGTTGCTCGTTGTGAGGCTAGTCCTGGTGGTGTCGTTGATAGTCGATGGGGACGAGGCATAGTCGTGTCTCGTGCCTCCGAACCCTACGCAGAGGATAAGCCCTATTGGTATTGGATTAAGTTCCCCAACGGTAAGTATGCCAAGGAATGCGAGACCGAGCTGAAGTTTGACTATTCACAAATGAATTACGCGCCGGACAAGCAGCTTCGGGCCTATGAGTTTCAGCATCCCACATGGTTTATCAACCACCTCAAGGTAAGCAAGAACCTTCATCTTGTGAATAATGCCACTTATGGTTTCCGAGTTCTGGCCGGTTGCCGAGCCTTTTTGCTCCCACATCAGATCAGCACAGTTGCCCGATGCTTTGAAACTACTCCTGTCCGCTATATGTTGGCAGATGAGGTCGGCTTGGGCAAGACTGTAGAAGCGTGTTCTGTTCTCAGCATACTAGCAAGTGAGAATAAGGACCTCCGAGTGTTGATTGTTGTGCCGGGCGCCTTGGCAAGTCAATGGAAAAACGAGCTGCATTACAAGTATGGTTTAAATGCAGATATCAACTCTCCTCGTTCAAGGATATGTTTGCTTTCCATGGAGGATATCGGCAAGTCTTTGCTGACCCTCTCTACTCCGTGGGATCTCGCAATCGTAGACGAAACACATAGACTGCTTGCGAATGATGCTTGGTACAACCAAGTACAAAGTCTCAGTAGAAGAGTCAAACATATTCTGCTTTTGTCTGCCACTCCCATCCAGGATAGAAACGAAGAGTATCGCCGCCTCCTTGCGCTTCTTAATCCGGAGCAATATGAGAATATGTCTGCAGAACGCTTTGCGTGGATGGTCAAGAGACAAAAGCGGATTCAAAAATCCGCCAACTTACTTTTGGGTTATCTGGAGCGTTATGATGAGTACACTGAAATCATTATTGATGATCTGAACAACATCGCGGAGGCCTTGGAAGATGCTGCGTTTGAAAAAATGGTTCAAGAAATTGACCTGAACGCAGAAGATAAAGGCCTATCTAAAGTCAAGCAGGCATTGGCCTATATTTGCGAGAATTACCGAATTGAAAGAAAGGTAATCCGCAATCGCCGTCAACTGATTTCGGAAAAGATGGCGAAACGAACTTTACATGCTATTCCGTACACTCCATTGTCCCTTAATGAAAACTATAACGAAATCGGTGCAATTCAGAATACTCTCGCGTATCTTTCAGACAATGGTGAGGATGATGAGAATTATGTGACCGAAACTGCCATCCCGCTCCTTTCTGCTCTGTTCAGCAGCCCTTGGGCCTTTGAGGATGCTCTTCGCAGGCTCAAAATCGACGATGGCATATTATTGGAGAGCGCGGCCGCTTGGCGACGCCAAGCGGAAAACGAACACAGCTTAGTCAATATAGCTCTTGACGAAGATCCTGATTTGATTAAGGGCCGCTTGATGACCGCCATGGACTATATTGATCAGGAGGCAGATATCCTTGACGATGAAAGCTGTAAATTGGTCGTGTTCACGGCTCATAACGCTACCCTCATGGAGTTCTTGAAGCTGTTCAATGCAAGGTATGCGGATATGGGCGTTCATGCCGTAGCTTTCGGCAATCACATGGAGCGCGAAGAGCTGGAAGACAGCGTGTATGCTTTCCAGAATGACCCGGAATGCCGTGTGATTATCTGTGACGAAACTGGTGGCGAGGGGCGAAACTTCCAAAATGCAGCTCAAGTCATTCATCTTGATATTCCTTGGAATGCCAATGCCCTTGAGCAGCGTATTGGCCGTTTGGACCGCCTTGGACGTAATCCGGATATGGATGTAAAGTCGGTCGTTATTTATGCAGATACCTCTGTTGAGGAGCAACTCTTCCATATTTGGAAAGACGGTATGAAGCTGTTTGAACAGTCTTTGAGTGGACTGGAAATCATCACCGGCGAACTGAATGAGCTAATTATCGAAGCTCTGTTGGATGACTATTACACTGGACTTAATAATGCGTTTGATGACATTCTGGACCAAGCAGAAGAAATGCGAGAGAGCGTTGAAGACGAACAGGATTTTGACCTTGGGGCAACTTTGTATCGTCCACTGTCTCAAGGCATTGATAATGTTCTAAGTATATATGCATCCGAAGATGACGATCTGTTCGCTACCGCTATGATGGGGTGGGGAAAACAAGCTGGACTAAATCCGGAGAAGCCAACCAAGACCGGTTTGATTGAGTTCAGAGAAAGCAGCTTTAGCGTAAACGCAGCAAGGCAGTCTCTTTTCATTCCTCCAGACTGGAAACGATACAGCAATACGTCAATCATGCGAAGAGAAGGAAAGATTCTTGGTTCCTTTGATCGAGGAACTGCGGCTACACGGGAGGACATACTATTCTTTGCACCCGGCGATGCCGTATATGACTCAATTATTTCTAACGCTGTTGGCTGTAATCGCGGTAGATGCGCCGGCATTGAAACGACCGGCACGTACAATTATGACGGCCTTGTTTACATCTACAACATTGCTCCCGAATTGGACGAACTGCTCGAAAATGAGATGCCCATGCAAACCTTGGCTCAATACAAGATGTATCTCCCGCTGAGGCAGATTTTCGTAGCAATACCCCTTAACATAAAGAGCAAAGAGATTCCCGAAAAAGAAGTAGTGAAAACGCTACTTGCGTTGCGTCCCAACGACGCTGGGCATGTCGGTCGCAGAAGTGCTGGCAGATTGTCTATTTCCCCGTTGGAGCGTTTTATCAGCCTAACTCCTCCAAGTACATGGGAGCCGTTGGTAGATAAGTATTCTGCATCTGCCTATGCCCGTGCCCGTGCAAGGCTTGAAAAACGGTCTGATCTCGAAGCTGCCGAAAAGGAAATGCAGCGCGTCTTGAACGGCTACAGAGCTGAGTGCATCTACTTTGAGCGCGACATGTCCGGCGTTGAAGAACAGGAGCGTCTGTTCGATATGACGCTCCGCGCACTTAAAAATGCGAAGCCTGTATTGGATGCAGTATGTTTCTTGAGGGTGAGAGCTAATGGACAGTAAAGAGGTATTACAGCAGTACATAGTCGGCGCGATGAAATCCAAGAGTGCTATTGCAGAACTTGAAAAGAATCTCGTTGACACTTCTACGCTATTGAAAATGCAAGAGGCCGCAAGGTCACGGTATGTGATTGGCTTCATTCGGCGCATCATCCAGTTCAAGTGCGATGAGGCATCCGCGAAAGATCTCTGCTTAAATATCCGTGACATTGTTTTAGTGCTTGGTCGTATAAGATTGACTGAGAAGCTATTCAATGTCGTACGTGAGTATGGTTCAGAGTTTGATCTCGTCTGTGAAAACGATCTACAAGTGTCTTGCTTGCAGCACATTCCTGAATGGCTTGAGCCTCATCAGTATGTTGAGGATGTTTACGCCCTTCGCCATAATGATGGTATTGAACTGGAGAGCGCTTCTTCCGGTGACGCAACATTAGCAAAGCACACTGGCTTTAATGCATACAAAAGTTTTGAGCAGAAAATTGCAGTTCATACTGCGTTGAATTTACCTAACGGTTACACGCTACTTGTCTCACTGCCCACAGGCGGCGGTAAAAGTTTGGTAACTCAGCTGCTGGCAAGCGTTTCCGAGGGTTTAACCGTCGTTATTGTGCCTACCGTTGCGTTGGCCTTGGATCAGTATCATGCCGCACGACATAACTTGACCGCAGACCCGGAAATTTACTGCTACCGTGGTGAACAGTCCGAGATAGAGAGGTCTGCAATCATTAAGGCTTTGAAAGAAGAAAAAGCCCGGATCCTTTTCACTTCTCCCGAAGCTATTTTGAAAAATCCAGAACTGCGCCGTATCCTGGACGCAGCAGCGAAAAAACACTACTTAGCCAATGTTGTGGTGGACGAGGCTCATGTTGTTCCGGACTGGGGCGTGTTTTTCAGGCCCGACTTTCAGATATTCTCTATCGTGCTTAAAAAATGGAAGAGAGAGTCTGATGAGTTTATCCGCACTTTCCTGCTTTCAGCTACACTTTCTGATGATGTAGTCGACACATTGTTTGCACTGTTTGGCTCTGAAGGAAAAAACGCGCAGGTTCGTTGCGATGCGCTGAGACAAGAACCGCGGTTTTACTTCTACTCGGCCAAGTCCAAAAAGGAGCAGGATGACAAAACCATTGAGGCCATCAAACTCCTGCCAAAACCTATGGTCGTATATGTTCTGGAACCGAGAGAAGCGGAAGATTTACAGAAAAAGCTGCGTCAGGCAGGCTACAAAAACATTCCAACTTTTACTGGCGAAACAAAAGAAATTGATCGAGACGCAGTTTTGACTGGATGGAAGAACCACGATTATGATGTCGTGATTGCTACCTCCGCATTTGGTATCGGTGTTGACAAACCAGATGTAAGAACAATCGTCCATGCTTGCTGTCCCGAAAATCTAAGTCGTTTCTATCAAGAGGTAGGACGCGGCGGTCGAGATCAGCTCCCTTCGCTCAGCCTGTTTATCCCATATCAGGGCAATGATAGCGAGGGCGATGTGCGTCGTGCACTTGGCCTCGTCAACAAACGCGTACTCACTGTTGAACGTGCTATTATTCGTTGGAAAGGCATGCTGGCCAGTCCTGACGCGATGATTAATGCCGATGAGTGCGTTCTGAACACTTCTGCTACCCCTGCAACAATGACTGACGAGGAAGCGGAGTACGCAGGCAACCGAAATGTGGCATGGAATGTAAACTTGCTGCTGTTCCTGCACCGGACAGGCTTCATCGATCTACTGGACGCAAGCTATGTCTTCGACAAAAAATCCAATCCACCCAAAAAGTATTACACAGTCACAATCAAACTGCTGCAGCCAGATGTTCTCAGTGATGATGACAGCCTAGCAGCAGCGCTGACAGAGCCCCGTGCCCGAGAGTATGAGGCTCAGATGGCTGGATACAGAATTATGAGCGAGCTTGTATCTTCTCCAAAATCCTTGTGTTGGGGGCGTGTTTTCAGACACCTTTTCCCACTTTCTAGAGAGGTTTGCAATGGTTGTCCTGCAGATCCGGAAGGTCGCATCACAAGCGATGATACCTACAAACTGCGAATGAACCCTAATATTAAACTCCCTCCCGCACGGCCTTCTCGTCGTCTGGACAGGAATATGGGGTCTTTCAATGAAATGATAATCAGCAGGCCATCCAACGGACCTTGTAACGTGGGAGAGGTGGCTGTTATTGCGGAAAAGGCTTCCCAAAACGGAATTGGTGCACTGGTTGTTCCTAATCGTTTGGCAAGTCAGATTGTGTATGATGGTATTCTTTTGAATTACGACGAGTTCTATTATGCGGTTGCACATTGTCCGTATTTCTTCGCCAAAGGTGTTGTTTGCATCTTCGACGGCGATACAGGAACCAATTTCTCACTGTACAAAAATCTTGGAAAACTGGATACTTATGGCTACCGCAAGGTGCTCTATTGCAACGAAAATACTGTCGTTGCCAATGGCGGCAAAACCATACGAGAGTATAGCGACGGTTATCCTATTTCAATTCAAAAATTTTAAGGAGGTATTCGTATGTTCAAAGTAAATCCCGATGGCATGCGAATGGAGCCTACACCGGAGCGTGTGATTTCAGTATGCCGCTTAATTGCCCATAAAAGCATGACCCGTGACGAAGTCCGTAAGGCAATGACTTTGGGTGGCAATGATGAAAAGGAGCTCGATCAGATCAACAAATCGGTCAATGTTGCGCTTGAAGAACTGTCCATCATCAAAGCGCAGGCCGATAACTTGGTATTGGCTGTTGATCCGGATGTAATTGCTTCGCCTGCAACCTTTCGTCGGTATGTAAGCTCCCGTGTTTTTGCTGCCAAGGATACAACCTTTCACATGTTTACCAAATGGCTGATTTCTCAAAATGAGAGAATCTTTTCTCTGAAGTCGTGGGAAGGGATGGCGAAAACTTGCGGTTCCGAAGTAAAGGAATTGTCTGCATTAAACGAAAATGCCGTTCTTGGATGGCGCTTTTGGGCCGCTTTTTTGGGCCTTGGCTATTTGAGCGGAACCATGATTATCCCTAACATGAAACTACGGCTGGAAGATATATTGGCAACTACTTACACCGAGAAGTTCAGGTATGACGAGACAATTCTTGCACAAGATTTTATGCTATGGTTAAGTACAAAATTGCCCGAGGTTGAGATTGAAAGTAAACTCCCTCTGGCCCTCTCTGCAGGATTGCGTACCCTTCATGAACTTGGGCTTATCAAGCTTGAAATGTGGTCTGACTCCACACCAATCATGCTCCACTATGTTGACGGTGATCCCATCAATGGCTTCACACATATTTCTGTGAAGGAGGCGATTAACTCATGAAGTGGGAACAATATCGTTCTGTAATGGAGCGTTATGCAATAAAGACCGACGATATGGCAACCGAAGACGCCTATTTCATGTCTACCCATATGCCGTTTTCGTCTCTCGAACTCTTCCGCGGTGGTTATTACGAAGAAGGGAAAATGCCTGCTCCCACCAAGCTGATGAGTGAGGATGAGGTTTTTGAACAGCTAATTTATAACCCGGACAACGAACACCGTATGATCATTGTCCGGGGCAATCATGGTACTGGTAAATCACATCTTATCCGTTATCTGAAGGGTAGGTTCGAGAGGAGCCCCTCTACAGTATATAATCCTGCTACGGAGCAGTTGGTTTTTCTGCGGCGCCTTAATAACTCTGTCCGTGGAGCTTTCTCGCAGTTGTTGGAACAAGAAGCAATAAAAGATCCCGATATAGCAGAGAAACTTCGTAAGTTTGTTGCATCTTCTGATTCAAAGGACGAGAACTCTTTCAAGACGGAGATTCTCTACGCCTATATCGCTGCTGTTCGAAACGATGTATCTGGTGAGAATTATAAGCCTGTAAAATGCCGCGACATCGCCAGTTACCTTGCCGATAGCCGCGTAAGTGAGTATCTTTTGCGTGAGGGTGGCGCAATCTCAAAGTGCTATAATGTCATTACTGCGCCGAGCAATCAGATCCTTCAAGATACTACAATCTTTACCGATGAAGATTTTAATGTATCTAAAATCATTCGTGCCGTTATGAAGCAGGGTGACCCGCAGGCATCTCTCTTTGCTTCTTCTTTGAAAGGTGATGACTTTGAAATCACCAAGCTTATCAACTATTTGAATGGCTTCACGAGAGAAGTCATTCAGCGTTGTGCTGATATTTCCAGTGAAAATGCTGAGACAATTTTTGCACAGCTGAGAAGAGATTTGAAGAAACAAGGCAAGAATCTTACGATCTTCATAGAGGACTTTACTGGTTTTACCGGTATCGACCAGGAGCTTATTACAGCACTCTCCTATGAGCATGGCGGCGACTACCAGGATTTGTGCCGCGTTACTTCTGTCATTGGTATTACAAACGACTACTACTATGCGTTCAGAGGTAATTTCAAAGACCGTGTAACCCATCAAATCGAAGTTACAGATCGGTCGTATGGAACAGATGAATTCATCGTTCAGATGGCTGGCAGATACTTGAATGCCATTTATAGCGATCCGGCAGATCTTCGCAGTTGGTACGAGTCCGGAGCTGATCTGGATGACTTGCCGATTAGTGATTTTGCTCCTCCGTGTGATTGGGAAACCACGACTATCAAAGGAAAGCAAGTTACGCTGTATCCTTTTAACCGCCACTCGCTGTTAGCTCTGTATGAAGCACTGGCAACCAAGAGCCCACGAATGTTCTTGAAGAATGTTATCCGTGCTCAGTTGAAAGAGTATTTTGACGGCAAGTTGTATGGTGACGGATGGTATTTCCCAATGAACCCCAGCAACGCTCAAATGGCGAATGACCCACACAGTTCCGCTATCGACCGTTTAGAGAATATCAGTACCGACGACAAAAATCGTTTGAAAGCAGTTTTTGCAATTTGGGGTGATGGTTCTGCAGCCGGTGTTAAAGAGACTGATGGCACCTTGTGGTTCGGCGGCTTGCGTCAGGCTTTTCTTGCAGATATTGGCTTGGAAGCGTTTTCTGGCATCGGTGAAATCGTAGACAAGACTACAGGAACAGCTGTATCCTCAGATGTCCAGCCCAAGCCTGTTACGGATGGTGGGGAGAAACCTGATCAAAAACCCATTGTACCGGAGCCGCCGAAACCAAGACCTCCTGTTGATGTTGCAACAAAAAATTATTTGAAGTTTAAGAGTGACATCACAGCGTGGTTTACGAAGAATGAACCGTTGAAATTCGATGCGGATTATCGCGGTTGGCTTCGTACTCTTGTTCGTGGTGACTCCAAGCAATGTGGCGCGATTAACTGGCAGGATATTGGTGTCCCGGCCTATATTGCAGAAGAGCGTCTGTCTGATTTGGGCTGCTACTACATCGACGACCAGAGTGCCCCTGCAAATGTCGATAAGGCTATTGTTTACATGGACAGGAGCTCTGAAAGCCGCGACGCTCTGATGGCCTTAAACGAGCTGAATTATGCGAAGGGATGGGACTTTGAGGACGCCGCCTATTATCAGCAGCGATTGATTACATGGCTGGAACGTAGAAGATCTCAAATTATCGAAAAGGTTACTGCGACTAAGCAGGGCGCAGAATCGCTCCCCGTCTTGGAATGGTGTCTTGCAATCCAGTATCTCAAAGCATGTATCTTGGGACAAAAAGTGGACACGAGCTCTCCTCATGCGGTGATCAAATCATTGTTCAAGGATTTTAAGAAGGATGACAACATAAAGCGCGATACCCGTGAGTGGAATGATATGATTCAGTTCGTTCTCAACCGCAAAGCAGATTTCGAAAGTGCTCTAATATTCTTGAAGCAGGCTTCCGCAACCACTATGGGTGCGGTCCATTTTGCCGTTGATCCGAACACCAAGTCCTGCTTTAGAGCTGACGAGCTTGTTGCAGCAGTTGAAAAGCTGATGGCAGTAGATTGGGATATTGAAGCAGAGTTGCCCAACAGTATTCCGCAAAAGCACCTTCTTTATAACCCCGCTACGCTGCTTAAAGCACTCTATCCCAGCGTCAAAAAAGCAATGGCTGCGGACGCACAGGAAGCTGCAACCGTTGTCGGCAAACTTGAAGGATACATTGGTAAACTCACACAGGAAAACCTGATTGCTGCATTCTCGGCCATCCAAAGCCTGTTCGCAGTATTTGCAGCAAACGGAATCATTGGTAGTGCTGAGTTGCGAGTGAAGTATGACAAGCCACCCATTGACACAGCAAAGGATATCTTAGCATATGTAAAGCTGATTAACGATGCTGCCGGTGCCTCTGCTGTAAAGCAACTGACTGTATACGCTGCAAATCCGCTTAATGCTCTATATGTTATCCTGCGAGATATCCAAGCAATTGCACAAAAGGCCGAGCAGGAAGAGGCAAAGGCACAAAAGGATATTGTAAATGCGGGCGGCTTTGCCGGTACGGATGCATTGTCCGAAGCTGCGTTAGCTTCTATGGATGCGCTGTGTACTCAGCTTGAGAATATGGAGGTGTACGAAAATGTTGCTAACTGAGACAATAAAAAACAGCACCTCCGCCATTAAGAAGCGCCGTGCAACAATCGAAAGTAAACAGCATGCAGAAACCTATGCAAGAGCATTGGCCCAACTTTCTCAATCAACCGGAAGCATCAAAGACACTCTTGATTGTGCCAACGCTATAAAGGAAAGCGGAATAGTAGAAGCGCCCGTCATAGACGAAGCAACCCGTTCCGATTTGCTTGCTTGTATTAATGATTGTGGCAATGGAATCTCCGAGATGAGACTATCCATGGACGCAGTCAGACTTTTGAAGTCCAAGGGTGATGCGTTTGCCACTCAGATTAAGATTGTTTGGCGGGATGCCTCCGCAAAGTATTCAGATGGCTCCAAAGGCTACTTATCCATGATCGGTGGCCTGTCCAGCAACCCCAAACGAGCCACGGAACTTGCCGATAACATCACAAAAACTGTTGCCGGCGAACCGTCCATCAAGGCTGTGAAGAAATTAGTTGCTGACGTATCTGAAGCGAAAAAGATAGCTGATGAATTCTCTTTAAATCCAGAAATTGAAGTTTTCCTGAAGAAAGTTTCATCTCTGCAGGCAACTGTTGCCGATTTAACACCTGATATTTTAACATGGCTCAAAGGAAAAAATTTAACGAGTAAGTTAAAAATCAGATTCTAAGAGGTGTATACAATGATTAAGGTGAATTGGGATGTTGAAGAATTAGTTGCAACGGTGTACAAAGGGAACATAATAAAAAACTTAATAATGGACTGCCAATC
>OLGA01001315.1_pt1 | contig 19747 bp, 18 predicted proteins | sample 1604881 | NCBI WGS metagenome assembly OLGA01 (sample SAMEA3888896, study PRJEB22519) | human gut metagenome | biome: human gut; feature: human-associated habitat; material: faeces | place: Denmark | collected 2009 | reverse complement strand
GAGCCGGTAGGCCTTCAGCTCCTCGCTTGTCAGATCCTCCACCAGCACATCGGCGCCCGCCGTGCGCTTCAGGCTCGCGTCGTGGATGACGGCGAGATGCCCGTCTTTCAGCAGGTGGACGTCCAGCTCCGCGCCGAAGCCGTTTTCGATCGCGCGGTGGAAGGCTGCCATGGAATTTTCCGGAATGTGGGGCTTATCGTGATAGCCCCGGTGGGCGTAGCGGTACTGCCGCAGCAGCTTCCAGCCCGGATGGCCCCGGCGGCAGCGCAGCAGCAGCGTCCACACCTCCGCCAGCACCAGCAGTATCAGCAGAACTAAAATGAGTGTCAGCATCAGTTATCCATATCCTCCAGTGCATCCAGCCCCTTCTTCGCCTCGGGGCAGCTGTCGCCGTGGTGGACGAAGAGCATCGTCACAAACGCCAGCGCCGTGAACGCCGCGGCGTACGGGAACAGAACGTGCATCCCGAGCTTATCCATCAGCAGACCCGAGAGCATGGGCGTCGCGACCTGCGCGGCCATGGACGCCGTGTAGTAAAAGCCCGGGTACTTGCCGACGTCGCCGCCCGAGCACATCTCCACCACCATCGGGAAGGAGTTGACGTTGATCGTCGCCCACGCGATGCCCGCGAGGGCGAACATCGCGTTCATGAGCATGGTCGGGCTGCTCGCGTTGAGGAAGCTCGCCACGGTGAAGGCCGCCGTCAGCATCAGGACGCCCGCGAGGATCGTCTTCTTGCGCCCCACCTTCGAGGCGATGAAGCCCACGGGGAGATAGGCGACGATGGCCGCGGCCTGCGCGATAATGAGCGTGAGGTTATAGTCCTTGTGCAGGATATTGGAGGCGTAGACGGAGTATTTGCTCGTGACGGCGTTGTAGCCGAAGAACCACAGTACGATGCTCAGCAATATCAGCAGCAGGCTCTTTACCTCGTCAGCGGACAGCTTCCGCCCCTCGTTGGGGTGATCGGTCTCCTCCGCGTCCTCAATGCCCGCGGCCACGGACTGCGCCTGCATCTCCCTTGCCCACTCCGGCTCCCGCACCGTCAGCATGAACACCACCAGCGCCGCGAGCATCAGCGCCGCGATGACGCCGAAGTAGCCCGTGTAGCTCATCATGCTGTTGCTCACCGACGCCGTGGCGAACACCATACCCAGCGCCAGCACGATGATGCCGCCGGCGGAGCCCATCAGGTTGATGACGGCGTTGGCTTTGGACCGCAGGGGCTTGGGTGTCACGTCCGGCATCAGCGCCACCGCCGGCGACCGGAACGTGGCCATGCTCAGCAGAATGATGAGCAGCAGCCCCACGAACACCACCAGCGCGCCGGGATTGGCCGCCGCCGCGTCCCGGGCGCAGGCCTGCCGCGCCGGCACCACGTAGTTGGTGTACGCCGGGTCGGTGACGGTCTTGCCCTCCGGGGTGACGGTCTGGCTGCGGATGGCGGTGAACTCCGCCTCCGTGAATTTATGCCCCAGAATAAAGCTCTCACCGCTGGGGGACAGCAGCGTGGCGTCCTTCTGCTCGTTATAGATGACCGTCAGCGCCGCCGGGTCGTCAATGGCGGATACCTTGTCCAGCCGCTTCAGCTGCGCGTTGTCCGCGAAGGACAGCGCGATCAGCGCCACCGCCGCGATCAGCGTGCCCACCACGATGAACGGCGTCCGCCGCCCCCTCGGGTGGGTGAACTTGTCAGAGATGTGCCCGAACAGCGGCAGCAGGAACAGCGCCAGCACGTTGTCCAGCGCCATAATGACGCCGGACCAGGTCTGGCTCATGCCGAATTTGTTGGTCAGGATCAGCGGCACTGTGTTGTCATAGGCCTGCCAGAAGGCGCAGATCAGGAAAAAAGCAAAGCCGACCAGAATGGTGCGCTTGTAATTCAGCTTCATGGTGTCTCCTCCCACGCGCGGAATACCGCGTTGATATCGTCGTACACCCATGTGGGGCGTATGCCGTCTCTTTCAATGTCGTCCCGTGTCCCCTCGCCGGACAGCACGAAAACGCTGTCGATCCCGGCGTTCACCGCGCAGGCGATGTCCGTGTACAGCCGGTCGCCGAGCAGCACCGCCGCCTCCGGCGGGTACCCGGTCCGCTCCAGCGCCAGCTGCACCATGGCGGGCCGGGGCTTGCCGATGAACTCCGGCTCCCGTCCGGTGGCCCGGTGCAGCATCTCGCATACGCTGCCGCAGTCCGGTACCGAGCCGTACCACGTGGGGCACACCCAGTCCGGGTTCGTGGCCAGCCAGGTGACGCCCCGGTTCAAAAGGATGCAGGCATCCTCCAGCTTCTGAAACGTCAGCTCCCGGTCGAAGCCGCTGAGCAGGATCTCCGCGCCGTCCTCCCGGTCACAGGTGACGGGTATCCCCGCCGCCGCCAGCTGATCGTAAAAGGACCGGGTGCCCTGCACGTAGCACCGGCGTCCCGGATACCGTCTCCGCAGCAGGTCAATGGCCGCGTCCACCGAGGTCAGGTAGTCCTCCCGCCCGGTGGCGATGCCCATGCCGTTCAGCTTTTCTATATAGCCCTCCACACCTTTGGAGGAGTTGTTGGTCAAAAACAGATACCGTCCGCCCTTCTCCCGTATGCGGGAGAGAAAGGCCGTTACCCCGTCGAACAGCCGGTCGTCCAGATAGATGGTCCCGTCCATGTCCAGCAGAAACAGCCGCTTATCCTGTAAACGTCCCAAGGAGCGCCCTCCCTTTCAGATACATACCATAAAAGACAGAATACCACACGTTTGCCGCGATGGCAACAAAAACCCCGTCACACCACCTGAAAAATAAAGAATTTCAGATAGTTCGTCTCCTCCACGCCCCACAGGATGGGGTGGTCGGCGCACTGCTGCCGCGCTTCGATCTGCCGCAGCTGCACCCCCGCGTCCCGGGCGGCGTCCCGCAGCATCTTGATGAACAGCGCCTCCGACGCGAAGTGGCTGCACGAGCACGTGGCCAGATATCCGCCCCGGGGCAGCAGCTTCATGGCCCGGTAGTTGATCTCCTTGTACCCGGTCATGGCGTTGTGTATGGTCCTGCGGCTCTTGGTGAAGGCCGGCGGGTCCAGTATGATGAAGTCGTATTTCCGCGGCTGCTCCGCCAGCTGCGGCAGCAGGTCGAACACGTTGGCGCACACGCAGTCCATCACGCCGTCCAGCCCGTTTTTCCGCGCGTTCTCCGCCGCGCAGTCCACGGCGAACTGCGACACGTCCACGGCGGTCACGCGCTTCGCCCCGCCCTTTGCGGCGTTCAGGGCGAAGGAGCCGGTGTGGGTGAAGCAGTCCAGCACCGTCCTGCCCTTTGCCAGCTTTGCCACCGCCAGCCGGTTGTACTTCTGGTCCAGGAAGAAGCCGGTCTTCTGCCCGTTCTCAAAGTCCACCGTGTACCGTATGCCGTTCTCCGTGATGTCCTCGGCGGTGCCCTCCGGCGCGGCCTCGCCGGGCAGCACCAGCCAGCCCTTGCCCTGCGCCATGCCCTCCAGCGTCCGGAGGGCCGCGTCGTTGCGTTCGTACACGCCCCGGATGACCTGCCCGTCCTCCCGCAGGATGCGTACCAGCAGCGGCAGCACCCGTTCCTTGATACGCTCCATACCCAGGCTCAGCACCTGGGCCACCAGCACGCGCTCGAACCGGTCCACCGTCAGCCCCGGAAAGCCGTCCGCCTCCCCGAAGATAATGCGGCAGCACCGGCTGTCCGCCTCGCCCATCACCGTTTTGCGGTAGTCCCAGGCGTAGCGCAGCCGCCGTTCCCAGAAGGCATCGCCCGCCGGGTCGTCGTTGGCGTTCCGCGTCACCAGCCGCACCCGTATTTTGGACGCGCTGTTATAGAACCCACAGCCCAGCCAGCTGCCCTTTTTCGACACCACGTCCACCAGGCCGCCGTCCTCCGGCGTGCCGCTGACCGACACCACCTCGCCCTCATAGACCCACGGGTGTCCGTCCACGATGGCGCGCTCCCCCTTGGGAGTGATGGTGACGATGGGATACGGTCTGGCAGCTTTCATGGCGGTTACTCCTTTTGTACAGGAAAATTTCTCCTAAGTATAGCACAAAGACAAGCATATTTCCATACGATGTATAAATAAAGTATCGCTGAAGTACAGACAAAGTATAGTAAAACGCACAGAACAAGTATAGGAGGAACTGCCATGCCGCGTATCTTTTTAAGTCCATCTACCCAGGAATATAACCCATATATCACCGGAAACGGCTCAGAAGAGTACTTTATGAACCTGATCGCCGATGCCATGGAGCCCTATCTTTTGGCCAACACCATCCGTTTTACCCGCAACACCCCCGACATGACCGCCGCCAGCTCCATCCGCCTGGCAAATTCTGGAAGTTACGATTTTTATTTGGCGCTTCACTCCAACGGCAGCACCGATGGTACTAAGGAGGGCGCCGTCCGCGGTGTCATCGCTTTTTACTATCCCACCAGTGCTAATGGCCGCCGCGCGGCGGATATTTTTGTGAAAAATTTGAAAGACATCTATCCGTTGCCGGACAAGGTCTATGCCCGTGCCACCACCACGCTGGGCGAGGTCCGCCAGCCCTATATGCCCTCCGTACTGCTGGAGCTGGGCTACCACGACAACACCGCCGATGCCCGTTGGATCGAGGGCAATATCCAGGCCATTGCCGCCAATTTGGTGCTGTCGTTGACAGAGTACTTCGGCCTGCCTTTCGTCACACCCATAACACCCTGGGAGGGCACGGTGCAGACGCCGGGCGGAGGACCGCTGAACCTTCGTGCGGCCCCTGGCGCCCGGGCCGAGGTGGTCACACTTCTGCCGAATGGCGCAAAGCTCACCGTCTACGGTCGCTATCAGGAGTGGTACACGGTGGGTTACCAAGGCCGTCTGGGTTACGCTTACGCCGATTTCATTCAGTGACCCAACAGATACGGTGCCTTGCCTGAAAAACGACAAAAGAAAAGTTTACTTTGCCCTTGACAGTTGACCATAATATGTTTAATATAGTAAAGGATCATTATCGGGACATAGGAGCCTTTCTGCCCCGATTGTCATCCGGCACCATATTTTGTGCCGACGCGAAAACCTAATAACAACATAGGAGGAATGTACCATGACCACAACTGGCTGGATCGTGGCCATCCTCTCGTTCGCTGTCGCCCTCGTTCTGGGCTTTGCGGCCTGCACGCTTATCCGCCGCCGCAAGGAAAAGAACGACCAGCGCAAGATCGAAGACGCCGAGCAGGAAGCTCTGCGTATCGTCAACGAGGCCATCAAGAGCTCTGAAAACAAAAAGAGAGAAGCACTCCTTGAAGCAAAAGAAGAGATTTTGAAGAACCGCAGCGAGTACGAGAAGGAAGTCAAGGAACGCCGCGCCGAACAGCAGAAGCAGGAACGCCGTCTGCAGCAGAAGGAAGAGAACCTCGATCACAAGACCGAGATGATCGAGAAGAAAGAGGAGGCTCTGGCCCAGAAGCACGCAGCTCTGGACAAGGAGCAGGAGGAGATCAAGCTCATCAAGCGCAGCCAGACCGAGATGCTGGAGCGCATTTCCGGCTTCACCGCCGAGCAGGCGAAGGATTACCTGATCGCCCAGGTGGAGTCCGAGGTCACCCACGAAACGGCGCTGAAGATCAAGGAGATCGAGGCCCGCGCCAAGGACGAGGCCGACCAGCGTGCCCGCGAGATCGTGGCCACCGCCATCCAGCGCTGCGCCGCCGACCACGTGGCCGAGATCACCGTCAGCGTGGTGCCGTTGCCCAATGACGAGATGAAGGGCCGTATCATTGGCCGCGAGGGCCGCAACATCCGCACGCTGGAGACGCTTACCGGCGCGGATCTGATCATCGACGACACGCCGGAGGCCATCACCGTCTCCTGCTTCGAGCCGGTCCGCCGCGAGATCGCGCGGCTGGCCCTGGAAAAGCTTATTGCCGACGGCCGCATCCACCCTACCCACATTGAAGAAATGGTGGAGAAGGCCCGCCGCGAGGTGGACGGCGTCATCCGCGCCGAGGGCGAGCGCGCCGTGCTGGAGACCGGTGTCCGCGGCCTGCACCCGGAGCTGCAGAAGCTGCTGGGCAAGCTGCACTACCGCACCAGCTACGGCCAGAACGTGCTGCAGCACTCCATCGAGGTCAGCCATATCGCCGGTATGATGGCCGCGGAGCTGGGTGCCGATGTGCAGGCTGCCAAGCGCGCCGGCCTGCTGCACGATATCGGCAAGGCCCTGGACCATGAATTCGAGGGTACCCATGTGGCGCTGGGTGTGGAATACGCCCGCAAGTACCGCGAGAAGGAAGACATCATCCATGCGATCCAGGCCCACCACGGCGACGTGGAGTGCCGCACGCTGGTGGCCTGCCTGGTGCAGGCGGCGGACGCCATTTCCGCGGCCCGTCCGGGTGCGCGGCGCGAGAACCTGGAAAATTATATTAAACGTTTGGAAAAGCTGGAGGAGATCACCGGCAGCTATCCCGGCGTTGAGAAGAGTTATGCCATCCAGGCCGGCCGTGAGGTCCGCGTCATGGTCAAGCCCGAGCAGGTCAGCGAGGATGAGATGGTCATCCTGGCCCGTGAACTGGCCAAGCGCATCGAAAGCGAACTGGAATATCCCGGCCAGATCAAGGTCCACGTTCTGCGTGAGACGAAGGTCGTGGAGTACGCGAAATAAAAATTTAATGTTTGCAGGGGCCGCTTCGCATTGCGAAGCGGCCCCTCTTTTGCTATAATGTCTTCGAGTACACAGAAAAACCGACCGGACCCCCGATGGAGGACATACTATGAAGCGTTTTCTGCTGTTATTTCTGCTGCTGGCCCTGCTGCTGAGCCTGACCGGCTGCTTTACCATCACCGGAGACACGACCGACACCTCACCGGAGGGGAAGCAGGAGGAGCCAGAGGAGCAGCACCTGACCGCTGACGTTGACGAGACGCAGGTCTGGCAGCGCACTGCCGGCGCGCCCTGGACCGGCGGAGAACCCCAGACCGTCAGTGCCGACTTTGAGCGCATTAGTGGCGCGGCGGCCCAGGGCATGACCGTGGGGCAGGAACTTCTGCTGCTGGATTTCATGGACTGTTACTACCAGTCCGTTGCCGACCTGCGGGTCATTGACCCGGCCGTGCTGTTCGCCGACAGTGAGGAGACGCTCTACCACAAGAATATCTGGCACGGCCTGTGCGTCATCCGCAAGCTCTCGCCCATCGATTTGACCATGACCTCATACAGCTACTCCCTCCGGTGCGTATCCATTACACCCTCCGAGGAGACCGAGGGCGACGTGGACCTGGTGCTCCGGGAGAATAATGTGGTCTATTTCAAGGGCTTGAATGGCCTGCCCTCGGAGCAGTTCGGCATCAAGCATACCTTTACCCTCCGGGGGGAGGGAGACGATTGGTCCATCGTGAAGCACTGGTCTGATGACAATCCCTATTACAGTGCCGACTATGACCGCACCACCCATCAAGACAAGAATTTTCCCGCTATCACCGACTACATAGAGGCCCGCCGCGACCTGCCTCGCGAGGGACTGAGCGTGAGAGCCGCTGCCGACCACCCCTATGACCGCGACGCGGCCCTGGCTTATATGCTCACCTGGGTGGGCAAGCGTAATCCGGCCTTCATGGCTTACGACGACTACGGCGGGAACTGCATGAACTTCGGCTCCCAGGTGCTGGCTGCCGGCGGTATTCCCATGGACACGAACGGCGGCTATGAGACAGGCTGGTACTGGTACAGCGGCGGACAGAGCACGCTGCCCTGGGTCAATGTGGGGTCCTTCCGGGACTATGTGGCGGCACCCCGTGTAAGCGGTTTGGTGGCTGTGGCGAACGCGCCCTATTTCAGCGGTGAGACCGGCGATATCATCACCATGGGTGTGGACGAGCCGGCTAACCATACCACCGTTATTCTGGACGCCATTACGGATGAAAACGGCAATGTGGTGGACTATCTGCTCTGCTCGAACACGGCGGATCTGCGGAATTTCCCCGCGTCCGCGTATTACTATACCAATCGTCAGCTGATCAGGATCATCGGCTGGAACGACTGAGCAAGGAGGCATATTCCGTGGAATACAAGGTTCTGGCGCTGGGCGATGTGGCCAGCGAAACGGGCCTGCAGCTGCTGGAAAAGAAGCTGCGGGCGTTCAAAAAGGAGCATGACGTGCGCTTCACCGTGGTCAACGGGGAGAACATCTCCGGCAGCGGCCTGACGAAGGCGCAGGCGGAGGCCCTGTTTGCCGCCGGCGCGGACGTGATCACCCTGGGCAACCACACCTTCGGCAAGCCTCAGATCGCCGCCTATCTGGACGAGGAGCGCTATATCCTTCGGCCCGCCAACTTTACCGGCCGCGCGCCGGGGCACGGCTGTCAGGTGGTAGACTGCGGCGCGTTCAGCGTGGCGGTATTGGTGCTCATCGGCCGCTGCGACCTGGACTTCAACGCGGAAAATCCCTTTACCACCGCCGATAAGCTGCTGAAGGCGCAGACGGACAAGCCCACCTTTACACTGGTAGAGTTCCATGCTGGAGCCACCAGCGAAAAGCTGGCCATGGCCTACTACCTGGATGGCCGTGTCTCCGCCCTTTGGGGTACCCACACCCACGTGCCTACGGCGGACATGCAGGTGTTCCCCAAGGGTACCGGCTATGTCACCGATCTTGGCATGACCGGCCCCGTCCGTTCTGTGCTGGGCATCCGGCCGGAGCAGTCTGTGGAGTTCTTCCTGGGCGGTCTGCCGGGCCGCTATCAGGCGGCGGAGGGCCCCTGCTCCGCCCAGGGGTGCATTTTTACCCTGAACAGCGACACGGGGATGTGCGAAAAAGTGGATAGAATAGAAATAAAATAACGGATACACGCAAGAAAGCGAACTGAATGAAAACAGGAGTGAATTTTTGACTATGTCTGTGGAAAAAGTAAGAGAATACCTGACCCCCTACGGTGTCGCGGATCGTATGCGCGAGTTTGAGGTCTCCAGCGCCACGGTGGAGCTGGCTGCTCTGGCTGTGGGCGTGGAGGGTGCCCGTATCGCCAAGACCCTCAGCTTTAAGGTGGGGGAGGACCCCATCCTCATCGTGGCCGCCGGCGACGCCAAGGTGGACAACAGCAAGTATAAGCACTTCTTCGGCGCTAAGGCCAAAATGCTCACCGCCGAAGAGGCTGTGGAGCGTATCGGCCACGCCGTGGGCGGCGTGTGCCCCTTCGCTCTGCCCGACGACGTTAAGACGTACCTGGATGTGTCCCTCAAGCGCTTTGACACGGTGTTCCCCGCTGTGGGCAGCGCGGCCAGCGCCATTGAGCTGACCTGTGACGAGCTGGAGCACTGCTGCGGAAAGAACTTCGTTCAGTGGGTGGATGTGTGCAAGGGCTGGCAGGAAGAGGAAGCGTAAATGGTACGGGTCGTTCACGCAGGTGACTTCCACCTGGACAGTGCCTTCGGTGCGCTGACGCCGGAGCAGGCCCGCCAGCGTCGTATGGAGAGCCGCCGCACGCCGGAGCGCCTGGTGGAGTGGGCCAACGACCACGGTGCAGACCTGCTGCTCCTCTCCGGCGATCTTTTCGACAGCGACAGCCCCTATGGCGACACCGCGCCCCTGCTGGCGCAGGCACTGGGGTGCTTCCGCGGTCAGGCGGTCATCGCCCCCGGCAACCACGATCCCCTTACACCGGACGGGCCCTATGCCCGCACGCGCTGGAGCGACAACGTTCACATCTTTACAGAGGACCGTATGCAGACCATTACATTTCCGGACCTGAACTGCGCCGTACACGGCGCGGCCTTCACCGCCCCGGAGTGTCCCACGGACAGTGTACTCCCCGGCTTCCGTGTGCCGCAGGACGGCCTTATCCACATTGGTCTGCTCCATGGCGACGTTACGACCTCCGACAGCCGCTACCGTCCGATCCGCGCGGCGGATATCGCCGGTAGCGGGCTGGACTATCTGGCGTTGGGCCATGTTCACAGCTGCAGCGACGTTCTGACCGCCGGGGCGGTCCCTTATGCCTATTGCGGCTGCATCGAGGGCCGCGGCTTCGACGAGCTGGGCGAACGGGGATTTCTCTTCGGCGAGGTGGGGGCGGGCACCGCCGATCTGCGATTTGTCCCCTTTGCCCGGCGCCGCTACTGCATCGCCCAGGTGGATGTCACCGATGGCGACGCCCTCACCGCCCTGGAGCGCACCCTGCCCCATGATACGGAGCAGGATATCTACCGCCTGCGTCTGACCGGTACGCCGGAGCAGCCGCCCCGCCTGTCCCTGCTGGAGGAGGCCCTGTCGGGCCGATTCTTTGCTCTGCAGCTGCGGGACGAGACTACCGTGCGCCGGGACCTTTGGGACAAGTGCGGCGAGGATACGCTGCGGGGCCTGTTTTTGCAGGAGCTGCGCCGCCAATACGACGCCGCTCCGGACGACGCTGCCCGCCGCCGTATTGAGCAGGCGGCCCGATTCGGCACGGCGGCCATGGATGACCGGGAGGTATGAGCATGAAGAATATCCTGATGATCGGCACCGGCGGTACCATCGCCAGTGAGATGACGCCCTCCGGCCTGACGCCGGAGCTGAACAGCACGCAGCTGCTGTCCTTCGTTCCCCGTATCGGCGAGATGTGCCATGTGGATTGCGTTCAGCTCTACAGCCTGGACAGCACCAATATCCGCCCCGCCCATTGGCTGGGTGTGGCCAGGGCCGTGCGGGAGAATTACGATAGATATGACGGCTTTGTCATCTCCCACGGCACGGACACCATGGCCTATACCGCTGCCGCGCTTAGCTATCTGATCCAGGGCAGCCCAAAGCCCATCGTCCTTACCGGCGCGCAGAAGCCTATCTGGTTCGACGGTACCGACTCCAAGCGCAACCTGACCGACGCGTTTCTCTACGCCTGTCGCGGCTGCGGCGGCGTGCAGATCGTATTCAACGGCAAGGTCATCCTGGGTACCCGTGCCCGCAAGACCTGCTCCAAGAGCTTTCAGGCCTTTTCCAGCGTCAACTATCCCGACCTGGCCGTGGTACAGGACGAGCACCTGCTGCAGTATATGCGCTGCGCCTGCTATCCCAGCCCGGTGTTCTATGACGCGCTGGACGACAAGGTGGGACTGCTGAAGCTGATCCCCGGCACCCCTGCCGCTGTGCTGGAATTCATGCTGGACCGATTTGACGGCTTGGTCATTGAGTCCTTCGGCGTGGGCGGCCTGCCGGAATATGAGGGCGACGCCAGCTATTTCGATATCATTCACCGGGGAATCGCGCGGGGCAAGCTGGTGGTCATGACCACCCAGGTGCCCAACGAGGGCAGCAATCTGGCGGTCTATCATGTGGGCGGACGGCTGAAAAGCGCCCTGCGCCTGCTGGAGGCCTATGATATGACCACGGAGGCCGCTGTGGCCAAGCTTATGTGGATCATGGGGCAGACCCGTGATTTCGACGAGGCGGAGAGGCTGTTTTACCGCCCGGTGGCCCGGGATATACTGTATGAGAATTAAAAAGGAAGCGCCGGGGGCGCTTCCTTTTTTTGCAGTTTATGACGAAGAGGGGATACGTTTGCCTCAGCTGTTCTTTTTCGTCACCGGGCGGCGGTACAGCAGACGGGCCAGCTTCTTCCGGTCAAAGGGAATGAGAGGGTACAGGTATCCCTTACCCACCAGCGGCTTTGCCGTTACGATCAGCATCAGCGTGATCACGATCCCCGCCGCGAAGCCCCACCAGTCCCACAGCCATATCAGCACCAGCAGCAGTATCCGGCACAGCTTGGTGGCGTAGCCCATCTCATAGCTGTGCTGGGCGTAGTTGGCTACCGCCACAAAGGCCATATACACCAGCACCTCCGGCACCAGCCACCGGGCCTGCACCGCGAAGTCGCCCAATATCAGCGCACCCAGCATACTGAACGAGTTGCTCAGCACATCCGGTGTGTTCAGCGACGCGATCTTCAGTATGTCGATGATCAGCTCCACCAGCAGCAGCTGCACGATCAGCGGCACATAGTATTCGTCCTGTACCAAAAGGAAACGCAGGTTCTCGTGCAGCGTATCCGGGTTCTTCACCAGCAGGTACCACAGCGGTGTAATGAACATGGTCAGCAGCAGCACCAGCGTCCGTATGATCTGCAGATACGTGCCGATGAGGGGCGGGAAGTAGTAGTCGTTGATCTCCTCGTTGAACCGCAGGATCGTTGTGGGCAGCAGCAGGGCCGACGCTGAATTGTCCACCAGCACCACCACATCGCCCTCCATGATACACGCCGTGGCCACGTCCGGACGCTCGGTATACCGCACCTTGGGAAACGGGTTCCAGAATTGCCGGGGCGCGATGGCCTCCGCAATGGTCTCCTGACTCATGGCCACCGACCGCAACTGGATGTGCATCAGCTTTTCCCGCAGGGCCCGCAGCAGCCCCTCGTCTGCCTCGCCCTCCATGTAGCACAGGGCCACGTCCGTGCCCGAGCGCTCCGGCAGCTGCAATCGCTCCAGCCGCAGATGGGTGTCCCGTACCCGCCGCCGTAGCAGCGCCGCGTTCTGCATGAGGTTCTCTACGAAGCCGTCGTGGCTGCCCCGCAGTACCCGGCTGGTATCCGGCTCCTCCACCGACCGGGTGGGGAACTGCTTGGCGTCCAGCACCACCCCGCCGCCGAAGCCGTCGATGATCGCCAGCGTCTTCCCGGCGAATACGCCCATCACCGCTGCGTCACGGTCCGGCTCGGCCGCCGCATCGCAGGCGGACACATACCGCCGGCAGAAGTCCGCCGCGTCTGTCACACTGTTCAGGTCCGGCAGCGCCTGCCACCCGGCGATGACCCGTTCCAGCAGGTCCTCCTGGGCGTAGCCGTTCACTACCCACAGCCGCGCCTGCCGTCCGCCGATGGATAGGTCACGCCCTGTCATATCAAAGCACCGGCCCACGCCCAGCAGCTCGTTCAGCTCCGCCGCTTTCAGCGAAAAGCACCCTGCGCCGCGATAATAGCCCGCCGTTTCCGGGGCCGTCTCGTTTCCGCCCTGTTTTGCCTGTTCCATGATGCCTTCTGTCCTCCGTCTGCCATTTTCCGGTAGCATTTCCCGCCTGCGGAATTTTATGTATGCCCCGGACAGGCCCTGCATATCGTGTAAAAAAGGAGGTGGCAGCCATGAAAAAAAGCGCGGCGGCGGCCCTTATTCTAATGGTGCTGCTCTTCGGCGGCGCCTACCTCACTGTCCAGGAATCGGACGAGATTCCGCCTGAAGAACCGCAGGCGCAGGGGGACGGGGAGGTCGTGCTGACCATAAAAACCGGGGAGGCGGCGGAGCGGATGACGCTGCGGGATTACCTTGTGGGCGTGGTCCGCGGCGAGATGCCCGCCTCCTTTGAGATGGAGGCGCTGAAGGCCCAGGCCGCGGCCGAGCGTACCTACGTCTACTACCAGCTGGCGCAGGGCCGTAAGGACGCGCATCCCGACGCCGACTTCTGTACGGACCATACCTGCTGCAGCGCCTATCTCTCCGAGACAGCCGCAAAGGAAAAGTGGGCCGCCGACTTTGCTCCCTGGAATACCCGCGTCGTCCAGGCTGTGGCGGACACGGACGGTCTGGTGGCCCTCTACGACGGGGAGCCGATCCTGGCGGTGTTCCACTCATCCTCGGCGGGCAGGACCGCCGCGGCCGGGGATGTCTGGTCCGGCGACCTGCCCTATCTGGCCAGCGTCGCCAGCCCGGAGAGTGCCGACACCGTACCCAACTATTACAGCACAGTCACCTTTACTGCGGCGGAGGCAAAAGACCTTCTGCTGGCGGCCTACCCGGAGATAAAACTTACCGGCGCGCCGGAGACGTGGTTCGGCGCAGTGACGGAGAATGATTCCGGCCGGGTAGAGACCGTCTCCGTGGGCGGTACGGACATCGAGGGCACGGAGATGCGCCGCATCTTCTCCCTGCGCTCGGCCTGCTTTACCCTGACGGCGGATGCGGAGAGCGTTACGTTCCGCGTCACCGGCTACGGCCACGGCGTGGGCATGAGCCAGTACGGCGCGGAGCAGCTGGCAAAGGCGGGGAAGACCTGGCAGGAGATACTGGCGTGGTATTATACCGGCGTGACCATCGGACCGGCGGGCTGATATCGGGGCAAGGGGTCAGGGGCACGGAAATGCGTGACAAGCGGGCAAAAACGTGGTATAATCTATAAATTATGCGGGATATTCACAAATTGTTCAGGAAAAGCCTGCCCCGCAGGATGTAAGATATACCCAACGATATGTACCGGGAGGAGAGCGCCTATGGCACGCAACATTCTGGTGGTCGAGGATGACCGCAATATATCCGATCTGATCCGTATGTACCTGGAGAAGGAGGGCTTCGAGGTCCGCAGCGCCTATGACGGCGGCAAGGCCATCGAGGAGTACGACAAGCAGGCCCCCGACATGGTGCTGCTGGATATCATGCTGCCCGTGGTGGACGGCTGGGGCGTATGCGCCCATATCCGCGAGAAGGGCAAGACGCCCATCATTATGCTCACCGCCAAGAGCGACGTGGGCGACCGCATCACCGGACTGGAGATGGGCGCGGACGACTATCTGGTCAAGCCCTTCGAGATGAAGGAGCTCATGGCCCGGATCAATGCCGTGCTCCGCCGCAGCGAGATACCCGACGATACCAAGAAAAAGCTGGTGTTCGACAAGCTGGTCATCAATCTGGACAGCTATGAGCTGCTTGTGGACGGCAAGAAGGTGGACACGCCCCCCAAAGAGCTGGAGCTGCTGTATCATCTGGCGGCCACGCCCAACCGGGTCTATACCCGCAACCAGCTGCTGGACGAGGTCTGGGGCTTTGACTATTTCGGCGACAGCCGCACCGTGGACGTGCACATCAAGCGCCTGCGGGAGAAGATCGAAAATGTCTCGGACCAGTGGGAGCTGAAAACGGTCTGGGGCGTGGGCTATAAGTTTGAAGTGAAGTAAACATGGGCGAGAGGATCAAACGTATCACCGGCAGCCTGTATTGGCGGCAGTTTATGCTCACCGCCGGTATGGTGGTGCTGACCATGGCCCTGCTGGGAGTGTCCTTCTACGCGCTGAGCTATAACTACACCGTCTCGGAGAAGCGGCAGGAGATGCAGGACCGGGCGGTGCTGGTGGCGCAGCTGTCCGTGGACTATTTTACCGCCGGCGACGACGCCGAGCGTGACCAGGGGGACGCGCTGCGCTCTCTGGCCGGCGTGGCCTCCCGGATGACGGACGTGGACTTCCTGATCTGCGACACCACCGGCAGCGTCCTGCTGACGACGGATGCCGATTTGGCCGGAAAGACCGTCGTTGTCCCCGAGGACATTACCCAAACGGTGCTGGGCAGCGAGAGACTGTACGAGGGCCGCAGCACCGTGGGCGTATATGAGAAAAAGCAGTTCGTGGTGGGCGTGCCCATGACAGACGCGGACGGCAACACTCTGGGCCTGGTGCTGGCGGTGATGAACAGCGCTGAGCTCATGCAGATGTGGCGCTCATTCATCGCCCTGTTCTTTATGACCAGCGCCATTATCCTGCTGCTGGCGTTCGTGGCCAGCTTTGTCACCTCCATGCGGCAGATACAGCCCCTGACCGAGATGGTCAAGGCGACCCGTGCCTATGCCGGCGGCGATTTCGATGTACGGATGCAGGAGACCGGTGACTGCGGCGAGATCAGTGAGCTGGCGGCCTCCTTCAATGCCATGGCCGACTCCCTGCAGGAGACGGAGCGCCAGCGCCGGGACTTTATCGCCAATGTGTCCCATGAGCTGAAGACCCCCATGACCACCATCGCCGGCTACACCGACGGCATTCTGGACGGCACCATCCCGCCGGAGAAGGAGCGCCAGTATCTTCAGATCATCTCCGACGAGAGCCGCCGTCTCAGCCGCCTGGTGCGGCGTATGCTGGATATCTCCCAGATACAGAACAAGGAGATGAAGAAGGAGGAGTTTGATCTCTGTGAGTCCGCCCGTATTGCCCTGCTGTCCATGGAGAAGAAGATCACGGACCGTGGGCTGGACGTGGACGCGGAGATCCCCGAGGACTCCGTCATGGTCCAGGGCGACCGGGATCTGATCACCCAGGTCATTTACAACCTGCTGGAGAATGCGGCCAAATTCGCCACCCCTGGCTCCCAGCTGTATCTGGGTTTGGCGGTCAACGGCGAGAAGGCCTATGTCACCGTCCGCAACCTGGGCTCCACCATTCCGGCAGAGGAGATACCACTGCTGTTCGAGCGCTTCCACAAGTCCGATAAGTCCCGCAGTGAGGACAAGGACGGTTACGGCCTGGGGCTGTATATCGTCAAGACCATCCTGGCCCAGCACAAGGAGCAGATCACCGTCACCAGTCAGGACGGTGTAACGGCCTTTACCTTTACCATGCAGATGGCGCACGGCGCGCCCCGAGAGGTACTCTGAATATGTATGATGAAAATAAAATGCCGCTGACGCCCGATCCGGCGGCTCCTGCCCCGGAGCAGGAGCCGGACGAGGTCGTCAGCTGGTATGTCCGTCCGGACGAGGGGCAGGAGATCACGGGCTGCTATGTGCAGCCGGGCCCCATGCCCGCTGCCGCGGCGCCCAAAGCTGTCCGGCAGGAGAAGCGCCGCAGCCGCAAGGGCCTGTGGACGTTTCTGGTCATTCTGGCCGTGCTGGTAGGCGTGGTGCTGGGAGTGGCCATCGTCTCCGCCCTGCGGGGCGGTAATACGGACGGCTACGGCGATGACTTCGACGACGGCGATCACGATGCCAGCAGTATCGTGGATATCTTCCAGAGCGATGTGCCCACCATCCCCCGGGCAGACACGGACCCCGATCTGCGCTTTTATTGCGAAAAAGCAGGGGAGGAGAAGCTGACTATCCAGCAGGTCTATCAGCAGGTAAACCCCGCCACGGTGCTGGTGCTCACCGACCTGGGCGAAAAGGCCAGTGTCGGCACCGGGGTCATCCTGACGGCGGACGGCTATATCGTCACCAACGCCCATGTGATCGCCGGCGGGCAGAACGCGCTGGTGGCGCTGTACAACGGCGACCGCTACGAGGCGGAGCTGGTGGGCTTTTCCAGCACCGAGGATCTGGCGCTGCTGAAGGCGGTGAACGCCTCCGGCCTGCCCACTGCGCCCCTGGGCGACAGTGAGGAATGCCAGGTGGGCGATACGGTCTACGCCATCGGCAACCCGCTGGGCGTTGAGCTGCGGGGCACATTGACCCAGGGCATCATCTCCGCCATCGACCGTCCCGTCACCATGGAGGGCCGCGTGATGACGCTGCTCCAGACCACCGCTGCCCTGAACAACGGCAACTCCGGCGGCCCGCTGATCAATGAGTACGGCCAGGTCATCGGCATCAACACACTAAAGATGAGCAACACCCTGTCCGACATCTCTGCCACGGTGGAGGGCCTGGGATTTGCCGTCCCGTCCAGCCGTGTGGTATCTGTCATCAATGATATCATCGCCACCGGAGGCTTCCGCGGCCTGCCCTCGATCGGCGTCTACGTGCAGGAGACAGAATTTGCCGACGGTACGACCCACCCGGTGATCGATTCCGTCACGGAAAACTTCGGCGCCGAGGAAGCGGGGCTGCAGAAGGGCGACGTAATTCTGGCGGCGGACGGTATAGGCGTCAGTACCAACACCGATCTGCTGGCCGTTCGCCGGACCCACATCGCGGGCGAGAGCGTTGTGCTCACTATCCGGCGTGACGGACAGACCTTTGATGTGACGGTCGTCCTCTACCCGGTGGAGGGATGATCACTTTACAGCGCAGAAACAGGGACAAGGCCATGGCCTTGTCCCTGTTTTACACCGCAAAACGACGGATATTTACAGATAATAAACAAATAGTATACAATAGTATACATTTTATTGCCGGAATTTGCGGCTATTTTTGCCTTCGTTCCCGCCATAGCTGCCGCAGGCTGCCGGCGGCCGCCAGCAGCAGGTATACCCCGAAGGGCCGGCGGAGCGCATCCGTGTCCACAGCCGTGGCCAGCAGCGCGCCGCCTACGGCTGCCGCCGCGCCCCAGGGGACTGCGGCACACAGGGAATTCTTCTCCAGCAGACCGTTCCGGGCGTGGGATACCACGCCCATGGCCGCCGTAGGCAGGAAGTACAGCAGATTGACCGCGGCGGCCTGCTGCTGCGGAACACCCAAAATGAGCGTCATAACCAACAGCAGCAGGGTCCCGCCGCCCACGCCCCAGGCGGACAGGATGCCGGCGCCGAACCCCGCAGCTATTGGTATCAGCCAACTTTTCACAGGATATACCTCACGCCGCCGTACAGCAGAAAGGCGGCGAACAGTCCCCGCAGCCATGTGACGCTGACCCGGTGGAACAGCCGCCCGCCCACCAGACCGCCCGCCAGACCGCCCAGCAGATACGGCAGCGCCGCCGCGAGCTCAAAGCTCTGCCGCAGCAGGTATACCGCTGCGCTGACGGCGCTCAGGGGAAGGATCACCGCCACACAGGTGGCGAAGGAGCGCTTGCCCTCCATTCCGCACCAGCCGGACAGCAGCGGCACCAGCACCATGCCGCCGCCACCGCCGAACAGCCCGTTCACCAGCCCTGCCGCCATGCCGGACAGGGCATATTTTGTCTTTGCCTGCATTGTGCCGCCTCCTTTATGTATGCGCCCATCCGGGCGCGGGGTTTACTGGCACTTCTGGTAGCTCTGGCAGTCGGTGCACTGGTCCATGGTGGGGCGGCTCTCGTGAGTGCCCACCTGAATGGCGGTCAGACCGCAGTTGTCCACGTCCTTGCAGTGGTGGGCGCAGTTGGTGACGGTGCACTTGATGGACGCATTGGGGGTGCAGGCGCACCCATCGTTGGTACAGGCTCTGTTCATGGTGTTTCCTCCCGTAAAAAAGAAAAGTCAGGCCGTAAGGCCTGACTTTATTGTGTACCGCTTCGGTGGGATTATACGCCCAAAAGCGATTTTGCAAAGGCGAAATAAATGAGAAGGGACAGCGCATCCACAATGGTGGTAATAAAGGGAGACGCCATAACCGCCGGGTCCAGGCCGATTTTTTTCGCCAGAAGCGGCAGCGAGCAGCCCACGAATTTTGCACACGCAATGGTGCACACCAGCGTTCCGCAGACCACGGCGGCCACCATGGGAGAAAGAGACGTGTTTCCCAGCAGCAACCGGTCCACCAACATCATTTTTCCGAAATTGGCAACGGCCAGCACCACGCCGCACAGCAGCGCCACGCGCAGCTCCTTCCAGATGATCCGGAAGATGTCGGAGAAATCCACCTCGGACAGGGAGATGGCGCGGATCACGGTCACGCTGGATTGGGAGCCGCAGTTGCCGCCGGTATCCATCAGCATGGGGATATAGGCGGTCAGCACCGGCAGCACCGCCAGCGAGTTTTCAAAATTGGCAATAATAAGCCCTGTGAAGGTGGCGGACACCATCAGCAGCAGCAGCCACGGGATTCTCGCCTTGAAGGTGCTGACCACGCCCGTTTTCAGATAGGGCTTATCCGTGGGGGTGATGGCGGCCATCTTCTCCATATCCTCGGTGGCCTCCGCCTCCATGACGTCCATGGCGTCATCGACGGTGACAATACCCACCAGGCGGTTTTCCTGATCCACCACCGGCATGGCCAGGAAGTCGTACTTGCTCAGCGCCTGGGCCACGTCCTCCTTATCGTCCGTGGTCTTGGCCCACACCACGTCCGGGTCCATGATCTCCTCGATCAGGTCGTCCTCCTCTGCCAGCAGCAGGTCGCGGACCGACAGTACGCCCAGCAGGTGCCGGGTGGGGTCGGTGACGTACAGGATGTTGATGGTCTCCAGCTCACCG
>OLGA01001303.1_pt1 | contig 19833 bp, 19 predicted proteins | sample 1604881 | NCBI WGS metagenome assembly OLGA01 (sample SAMEA3888896, study PRJEB22519) | human gut metagenome | biome: human gut; feature: human-associated habitat; material: faeces | place: Denmark | collected 2009 | reverse complement strand
TCCCGGCAACGCCGTATTCCGCCAGCGCGGCCTCAGTGTCCCGGAGGCCGGCGTCGCCAAAATCGCGGGTGTGGTTATTGGACAGGGTGACAGCCTCCACGCCGCCCTGCACCAGAGCCTGCACATAGTTGGGATCACCGCAGAAGGCGTATTCCGAGTCGGACTCCAGACGGCGGGTGGAAAAGGAACATTCCAGATTGGCCAGCGTCAGATCATCGGCCAGCAGGATCTCCGCCACGTTGGAAAAGGGATAAGCGTAGTCGTCCCCCACCAGCTTTTCAAAGTGGTTGGTGTGGTGACTGGAGGTCAGGGTGCAGTCCCCCAAAAAGGAAATGACAAAGGGCGTCGGTTCGGCCGAAGGTTCTCCATCCTGCGGCGGGGCCGGGGGGATCTCCGGCTCTGAGGAGACGTCCGTTCCCGCAGGGCCCTCCGGCAGAGTGACCGTTCCCCCTGACGGAACGGACGCACCAGAAGAGCGGAAATGCCAAAAAAGTGTCCCCGCGAGGAAGCCTGCGGCAAGGATCAGGACAAACAGCAGGATCGGCGGGCGCTTCCGGGGCAGTTCCCGTTTTCCGCGCATGGGGACCTCACTTCCTTTCTGACCAGCCAGCCGAACCGTGTCGGCAGATGCGTTTCAAATTGCCCGGCCCTCAGAAAACCGCAGTTTCCAAGCGACACATCGGGCAGTTGAAATTATATCATGCTTTTCACCAAACGGAAAGATGATCATAAAAAAACAAATACACTCTGTTATCCCTGTTTGCTGTCGAAACGGGGATAATTTTTTGCTATAATTTTTGAAACTGTGTAACCTGACTGCCCCAAAGGGTGCTTATATGGGTGAAGGTCCTTCAATCGAAACCGGAAGGAGATGAACGCCATGGATGACCGCAGCATCGTCGCGCTGTACCTGCGGCGTGACGAGACAGCCATCCGGCAGACCGCCGAGAAATACGGCAGCCGTCTGCGCACGCTGGCCTACGGGATCGTCAATGACTTGCAGACGGCCGAGGAATGTGAAAACGACACCTACATGGAGGCGTGGCACACAATCCCACCCCATGAGCCAAGCGATCACTTCTACGCATTCCTCGCCCGGATCACCCGGCACATTTCCCTGAACTGCTGCCGTGACCGCAGCCGCCTGAAGCGCAATGCTTTTATCTGTGAGCTCAGTGCGGAAATGGAGCAATGCATCCCGGCGCCTGACAACGCCGCATGCCGCATAGACCATCTGGCGCTGGCAACAGCTCTCAACGCTTTTTTAGGCGGACTGGATGAGGAAAAACGGAACATGTTCGTTCGCCGCTACTGGTTTCTGGATTCCGTGGCCGACATTGCCAAGCACTATGGCATATCCGAAAGCAAGGTGAAAACAACGCTGTTCCGCTGCCGTAACCGGCTGCGGGAGTATCTGAACAAGGAGGGTTACACAGTATGAGAGGAAACGAACTGTTAGATAAGATGGAACTGATCGACCCCGCCTATATTGAAGCGGCGGACACCGCGCCGAACAAGCGGAAAAGCGTCTGGGCGAAGTGGGGAACGCTGGCAGCCTGCCTCTGCCTGGTCTGCGTGCTGGCCGTCCCCGCCATGGCGGCCTTCAGTCCGGCATTTTATGAGCTGCTGTACGCTGTCACCCCCGCCACGGCCCAGTTCTTCAAGCCGGTGCAGCGGTCCTGCGAAGACAACGGCATCCGCATGGAGGTGACGGCGGCTTACATCCACGAGAATACCGCCGAGATCTATCTCTCACTGGAGGACCTGACAGGAACGAGCTTCGATGAAACGGTGGACCTTTTCGACAGCTATCGGCTCCACACGCCCTTTGACTGCACGGGCCACTGTAAGCTGGTCAACTACGACCCGGACACCCACACCGCCACATTTCTTGTGACCCTTGAGCAGTGGGACCGGCAGAGCATCGAGGGTGAGAAGCTGACGTTTTCCGTTCAAAAGCTGTTGAGCGGTAAGAAAAGCTGGGAGGGTACCCTTGACGGCGTGGATCTGGGCGGCAGCCTGACCTCCGCCACGCAGACGGTCCAACCCCGGGGTCTGAGCGGGGACCTGTTCGGCTCCGACGGCGGAAAAAGCGTGACGGTGCTGAAACCGGGCGACGCGATCGCATCTCCCGTGGACGGCGTGACCCTGACGGGGATCGGCTATGTGGACGGATGGCTCCATGTGCAGGTGTATTACGCGGACATCCTCAAAACGGACAACCACGGCTCTATTTCTCTGGTAAACCGGGAGACCGGCGAGCAAATTGAGTGTGACGGTTCGGCGGCCTTCTTCGATGATGCGGGGACGGGCAGCTATGAGGATTATGTGTTCACCGGTATTGAGGCCTACGCCCTTGACACTTACGCGCTGTACGGGATGTTTGTCACATCCGCTGGGCCTGTGGAGGGAAATTGGAGCGTGACGTTCCCGCTAGAGAACACCGCGGGCAACTGAGGGACCGGAGCGTACCCAAACCGGTTTCCTCTTCATTCTTCTGTTTCACTGTCCTATAGCGGCAAAAATCCGACGCTTTTCAGCGTCGGATTTTTTGTGGGAGAAAGCCCATACTTTCCGGAGACTGTGGAGGGGGCAACAGGCGCAGACCGCTTCTGCCTCGTCACCCTCACAAAGGGTGAAGCAACCCCCAGTCCTCTCACCGGAACGCAGTTCCCTGTGCTGGCCGTCTCGCCCGGCCTCGGCTGTTTGACAGGCCGGATAAAGGCGTTCCTTCTGTAATTTTACGGCCAGAAAAGGCAGAAAAATACGGATGATGTTTACACTTACGGCTAAAACCGGTATAATTACATACAAGCCAAAACCGTTATAGACAAAGAAGCCTGTTGAAGCGCATCGGAGGGCGAAACCATGCCAAAACCGAGATGGAATCTGAATACCATTTACATATCCGAGCGGCTGCAGGAGAGCCTGCGGCCCATCTCCCGCTGCGCCATGACCACGGTGGTCGCGCCCATGGGCTACGGGAAGACCACGGCGGTGAACTGGTATCTCGGTGAGCGCGCCAGAGCGGAGCCCCTGCACAGCATCCGCATCAGCGTATATTCCGACAACCTTGCGATCTTCTGGAAAAGCGCACAGGAGGCGTTTGCCCGCGCGGGCTTTCCTTTCCTGCGGGAGTATCCCTGCCCGACGGACGCGGCGGGCGGCGGCCTGCTGATAGACGATCTGTGCCATGCGCTGGCGGGCGAGACGGCCTGTTATCTCTTCATCGACGATTTTCACCTGCTGACGGATCAGCGCGCATCGCTGTTTCTGTGTATGCTGGCAAACCGGCTGCCGGCGAATGTGCATCTGATCGTCGCCAGCCGGGATCGCTTTCTGCCTGCTGCGGAGGTGGTGCGGCTGGGGGCGCGGGTGTATCAGATCGGCACGGAGCAGCTGCGCCTCAACCATACGGAACTTGCCGTTTATGCGCACCGCTGCGGCACGGAGCTTTCCGATGCGCAGGTCGAACGCCTTCTCTATTCCAGCGAGGGCTGGTTTTCCGCCGTGTATCTGAATCTGCGCACGCTCTCCGAGCGCGGTGTGCTGCCCAGCCGCCATTCCGACATTTATGCCACCTTTACCGCTGCCATGATCGATCCGCTGCCGGAAAAGCAGCGGCAGTTTCTGGCGGTTATGGGGCTTGCCGATGAGTTTACCGTGGAGATGGCGCAGTATATCACGGGCGATGCGGACGCGGGGCAGATCCTCTCCCGGCTCACAGAGCAGAACGCCTTCGTCGCGCGCCTGCCGGATGGGCCGGCCTATCGCTTCCACCATATGATGAAAGCGTGCGCCGAGCGGAGCTTTCTGACGATGGAGCCGGAAACGCAGCGGCTGTATTGGCAGCGCTTCGGCAGCTGGTATGAGCAGCACGAACAGTATCTGCACGCCATCGCCGCCTACCGGAGGAGCGAAGACTACGCTGCGCTGCTGCGGGTCATCCGCAGCGATGCGGGCATCCTGCTGGCATCGCTGAAGCCGGAGGATGTACTTGAGGCGCTGGACAAATGTCCGGCCGAAACGCTCAAGGCCGATCCCTTTGCCATATTGGTGCTGATGCGCAGGATGTTCACATGGCGGCAGATCCCAAAGATGCTGGAGCTGAAGGCCCTGCTGCTGACGGCCATCGAGGAGCATCCGGAGATGCCGGAGGAGGAGCGCGGCAACCTGCTGGGCGAATGCGATCTCATTTTGAGCTTCCTCTGCTACAACGACATCAGCGCCATGAGCCGCCTGCACCGCAGCGCCAGCAGCCGGATGTCCCGCCCCGCTATCAGCATCCAGTCCGGCGGCGGCTGGACCTTTGGCTCGCCGTCCGTTTTGATGATGTTCTACCGCGCGCCGGGAGAGCTGGAAAGCGAGCTTGCCGAGATGGACGAGTGTATGCCCCATTACTATCGGGTCACGAACTGTCACGGGCAGGGCGCGGAGACCATTATGCGCGCGGAGGCGCTGTTTTATCAGGGACACGTTACCGACGCGCACATCGAGCTGGAGCGCGCGTATGCGCAGGTCGGTGGCAACGGGCAGATCAATATGGCGCTCTGCTGTGACTTCCTGTCATGGCGGCTCTCGCTACACACCGATGTGGAGCGGCGCTACACCTTCTCTGAGCGCTATGCGGCGCTGCTGCGCTATCATGACGCATCATGGATCAACATCTGGAGCGCCACGAGCGCCTATTATCATGCACTGCGGGGCGAAACGGACAAGATTCCGGAAATCTTTTCGCAGCACCGGCTCTCTGATATCAATCTGCTCGCGCCGGGCAAGCCCATGATGGAAATGATCGAAAACCAGGTGTATCTTGCCCAGGGGGCGTATGCCAAGGTGGTGGTGCGCAGCGCAGAGCTGCTGGCGGCGTGCGAGGCGATGCACTACGCGCTGGTGGCGCTGCACATCCGCATCCAGACGGCAGCGGCGTATGCCAGGCTGGGCAAGCCCGAGACGGCGCACGCATGGCTGCAAAAGGCGCTTTCGGACGCCGCACCGGACGGCCTTGTGATGCCGTTCGCGGAAAACTACAGCATCCTGAAGCCCCTGCTGGCACGGGAAACGCGATCTGCTTTTACCGCGAGGATCACCGCGCTCGGCGAAGCGGCGCTGGCGCGAGGCGCAGAGCGTCTCCGTCCTGCGGCCTTCCGCGCACTGACGGCGCGGGAATTTGAGATCGTGGAGCTGATGGCGCAGCGCCTGAGCAACCGCGAGATCGCACAAAAGTGCTACCTCTCCGAGGGGAGCGTCAAGCAGTATGTGAATCAGATCTATTCCAAACTCCATATTGAGGGAGACACCCGCACCAAGCGTGCACAGCTTGCCGCGCTGCTGCATGAAAAGACCTAACCTTTGGTTAATGGTTCTCCCGCCGCATCCACCGTACAATGCTTGTACGGTGGATCTTTTATTTTTGCGGAAAGGAGGGTACGCATTTGAACCGAAGATATCTCACAGCGGTCATGCCGCTGCCTGACTATGTTCTGCAGGTCGATTTCGTGTCCGGAAGCCGGCTCCTGCTGGACATGAAGCCGTATCTGGACAAAACGCGCTTCTGCGCACTTTCTGATCCACAGGTGTGGGGCAGCGCCGTGACCAACGGCATTTTTGTCCGCTTCGGTGATGTGGAGCTGAGCCACGATGAGATATTGTCCATGGCGGAACAGGAGCATTGACACAGTTGATTTGAAAAAGGAGAAACACACAATGAGACGCTTTCTAAAATACCTGCTTCCCGCATTGCTGCTGGCGCTGTGCCTGAGCCTGGCCGCCTGCGGAAGCGGCGGCGATACCGACACCGACACGGATGCCGCGCCCGATTCCTTTGAGGGCATGGTCAAGGACAGCGAGCGGATGGCGAGCCTGTCTGACTACGGCGGCACGTGGGCGGGCGACGACGGCAGCACGATGCTCGTTGAGGCCGGCGGCGACGGCGACGAGGTGCGCTTTGCGCTCTACGATGCCGGCGACGAGGTGACCGCCAGCGGCTTTATCCAGTTCGTTCCGGACTACGGCTGTGATTATTTTTACAACGAGCACGACGGCGTTGCCTACCGCAGCCGGCTCGACGAGGCCGGCGCGCTGGACGTGGTGAGCCTCGGCACGTTTGCGAAGGTGAGCGGCGACCTACCGGGGGAGACGATCGGCGACACCGGCTTTGAGACGCTGGCCGGCACGTGGTATCTGGATGCCGAGGCCGACGCACCCAGCATCCTCGTGATCGATCAGGCCGGCGGATGGGAGCTGATGGAGCGGCCCGGCGGCGACGGCGATCCCACCATGGTGGACTGCGGCACGATTCGGGTGGAGTGCAGCGGCGAGGAGACGCTGTATTACGCCGTTTCCACCAGATTTGCAGATGTCACCTATGACTTCACCCTCATCGACAGCAGCACGATGTATTGGGGCGGCGAGTACGATTATTATCAGAAAATGGCGTGACGGCAAGGGCATTTGCCATCGGACAAAGAGACAGAAAGGAAGGACAGGATCATGAAACAACGATGGAGACATCTGATTGCCTCTGCGCTGGTGCTGGCGCTGTGCCTGAGCGCCGCCGCCTGCGGCAAATCCGACGACACTGCAGGAGACGACTGGCGCGCCAGCGGCGCGGTGGTCGACAGCGGCACCATCACCCATGACGGTGACAGCGTGGATGTGCTGGTCACAGTGAGTGAGAGCAGCGCGGCGTTCTACCGGGACATGCCGGAGCAGGTGCTGTTCGACAGCGTGTCTTTTCCCGTGAGCATCCCCGATGCGGAGGAGGCGTTTCACGCTATCTCCTTTGACGATATTGACGGCGACGGCGAGAGCGACGTGCTGGTGCGCTTCCTGCACAAGAGCGGCGACATGACCGAGATGATCTGGATCTGGGACCCGGTGGAGCGCTATGTCTTCCGGGAGGATCTGTCCACGGTCGCGGTCGGCGGCGCGCTGAGCGGCCAGCCGTATTTCACAAGAAACGGCCTTCAGATCAATGCCGCCGTGGAGATGGGTACGTTCCTGCTCGAGGATGGGGTCTGCAGCTATTCCGGCCTCGGTGACGGCTACAACACCGACGACTGCTATTGGGAGATCGTCAAAAACGGCGACTACACGCACGACGGCATCCGTGAGCTGCACTTTGATGCCATCTGCTACATTCCGGAGGGCGCCATTCCGTATTTCGACCAGCAGTACATCACCGTCACGAGCAGCGAGCTCTATGATTATTATACCGGCACGTGGCTCACCGCCTCAACGGCCTACGGAAACAGCCAGCGCGGGGAAAACTACTATCTCTACACCATCAGCTGGCAGGGCAGCAGCTATCTCATTGAATTCGCCTATTCGACCGAGTGGGAGTATAACGTCAGCGACTGGGCGCAGGTTCTGACCAAGAGCTATGTGGTCTATATCCCGGAGGATTATAACGGGCTGATCTTTGCCGCCGAGGCACAGCCGCTGACCTACAAGGAGAGTGCCAAACGCATGCAACTCGACAGCATTTGTCCGGAGGCGGCCATTATGGATATCGATACCTTAGACCCCTACAGCTGTCTGTTTTTCGACCTCTGTGACTGAGGGCGGTGCGGCGATGGACAAAAAACGCAGCGCTTTTGCCGCGCCGGATGCCGGACGCATGACGGATGCGGAGCTGTCAAAGCGGCTCGGCGGCCTCCAGAGGCGGTCTGCCGCCTGGCTTCTGGTGGGGCTGGCCGGCGCAGTGAGCGGTACCGTTTGCTTTTTTGCGGTGCAGGCTGCATTGCTCAGGGCGATCCTTGTGACGGTGCTGTTTTTCGGCGGGGTCTGCTGTGCGGTCGTTTTCGGCGGCGGGGCACAAAAAAAGCTGAATGCGCTGATGCACGAGCAGATGGGAGACTTTTTCCGCTCGGAATGGGAGAAAACCTTCGGCCCGGATATCCACACGCCGGAAATGCGCATTGACGAGCCGTTCATGAAGGCACTGCATCTACTCGACGGCGAATGGGAGACATGCAGCGTGGAAAACTTCCATGAGGGGGAGTATGGCGGTGTGCATTTTTCCGCCGCAAATGTGCGGCTGGATCATGTGTATCAGAGAGGGACGCCCCATGAGGGCTTCGAGACTTGCAGCAGCATGGTTTTCCGCGGGCTTGTCCTGCGCTGTGCGGCGCGTGTCTCCGCCGCATCGCCTGTGCTGGCCGCCGCGCGGACGGCCGACAGTCCCCGCGGCATCCTGACGGGGCACGCGGTGTTTGACCGCAGCTTCTGCGTCGCGGCAGACAGCGAGCAAGACGCTGTCCGTCTGCTGACGCCGCAGACGATCGGCTTTTTGATGGCGTTCGACCGCAGCGTCGAGGGGCAGCTGTTGAGCCTTTGCTGGCGGGAAAACACCTTTTCGCTGGCGCTGGAGACGGACTACGCCTTTGCTGCAGTTGCGGGCAGCGTGGACCTGCGCGATCTTGACGCGGTGCGCCGGAGCTACGTCCGTTCGCTGCAGGAGATGTGCTGTGTGCTGGATCAGCTCAAGGCGAGCCCGGCTCTGACCGGCGCGGCGGAATAAGGAGAAGGATATGGAAGAAAAGAACAGAAGCATGACAGACGAGGCGCTCTCGCAGCAGCTGCGCAGGCACAAGAGCGGCAAACTGACCGGCAGACTCCTCTCCCTGGTGGGAGTGGTCATCGCTGTGGCAGGCATGGTCCTGGGCGGCAACATCGTGCCGGTCATTTTGGGCGGTGTGATCCTTACGCTGGGGCAGACGATACAGAGAAAAACCAGAGAACAGGCGGGGCAGCAGGCCTTCCGGGCGATCGCGCCGGATGTTGTGAGCGCCGTGTTCGAAAATGTGCAGATCGATCCCGCTGCGCATCTTCTCAACGCCGAGGACACGAACATCCCGCTGCCCGGCCACAGCTATTGCAGCGGCAGCGGGTACATCCGCGGGACATATCAGGGACTGACTACGGAACTGTGCACCGTCAAGCTGACGGAGATGGACGCGTTTCAGCGCGAGGAAAGCGGACAGTGGGAGAAAACCGAGCATGAGGTCTATACCGGCCAGTGGCTGCTGTGTGAGCTTGAGCGCGAAATTCCCACATGGCTGACCATCTGGCCGAGAGCGGGGCTGGACAGGTTTCTGAGCGTCAAAACCGTCAGAACGGGCAATGAGGACTTTGACAGGCACTTTTGCGTGAGCTGCGGCGATGAAGCCGCCGCTCTGCGCATCCTGATGCCCGACCGTGCGGCGCGGATCCTGACGCTGGCGGATTCCGCCTTCGGGAAATTTGCCGTGAATCTCAATCACGATGGCAGACTGTACCTTGCCGTTCACAGCGGACGCGGCTTTTTCGATGTCGGCAAGGGGAATGAAGACCCGGCGCAGCTGCGCCGCCGCTTTGCAGGCGAGCTGTCGTGGTTTGCGGGGATGATCGACGTATTCCGCGACGTGTGAGGTGGCGGGCAGCATGCCCTTTGGCCGGCAGCGGCTGCTGCCGGGGTCGGGCGCATGTCCGCGCAGCAGCGTGGGAGCACTGAAAACGGATATCGACAGCGAAGGCGCGTTGTGCGCCTTCGCTGTCGTGCATGCAAGGGGCAGTGGAATGGGCCGGGAGGCGTATGGCTTTTTGTTGGTTTTTGTACTTGACTTCCGACGGGATCTGCGTATAATGATGCTTGAACATGAACACAGTTCAAGTTGAGGTGCTTGTATGAACGCAGCGGTCACATCCAAAGAGGAGATCCTGAAAACCAGCCGGGAGCTGATCCGGCAGCAGGGGTGGTCCTCGGTCAGCATCCGCTCGGTCGCCGCGGCCTGCGGCGTATCGGTGGGCTCGATTTATAATTACTTTGATTCCAAGGCTGCGCTGCTGAGCGAAACGGTCGGCAGCGTCTGGCAGGAGATCTTCCACCGCCCGGATGACGCGGATGTGTTTCAGGATGTGCAGACGTGCGTCACGTGGATGTATACGCGCATCGCCTACGGCTGTGAGCAGTACCCCGGCTTTTTCACCCTGCACTCCATCGGCTTCCTTCGCGACGAGCGGCCCGACGGCAAGCGGCGCATGCAGCAGACGTGGGGGCATATTCTGGCGGGGCTGTGCGCGGTGCTCAGGCGCGACGCGAAGATCCGGCCGGACGCCTTTACGGACACCTTCACCGTGGAGCGGTTTGCGGATGTGCTCTTTTCGCAGATGCTCTCGGCCATGCTGCGGCAGGACTGCGATCCCACTGCCGTTCTGGAGATCGTGCGCAGAACGCTGTATTAAATCCAAAAGCCCGCCTTGCGGCGGGCAATTGCAAACCGCAAAATGAACACTGTTCACATAGAAAGGTCGAATGTCATGAAAGTCAAACGCAACACACTGCTGCTCATCGCCTGTCTCGTGTGGGGGGCGGCGGGCGTTAACATCCTGCGCCTCGGGGTGCTGGCTTATCCCGCTTATCTGAGCGCACTGAATTTCGTGCTGTCAGCGCTGGTCTTTGCCGTGTTCCAGTATTTCATATTCGGCAGATTGGTCAAAAAGCACACGGCCCGCATCACGGGCTATGAGGAGGAGCGCCATTTCTTCCTCAAGTTCTTCGACGTGAAGTCCTTCATCATCATGGCCGTGATGATGAGCGGCGGCATCTGGCTGCGCTCGAGCGGCCTCGCGCCGGATCGCTTCATCGCGGTGTTCTATACCGGCCTCGGCGCTTCGCTGCTGACGGCCGGCATTCGCTTCGGTTATCAGTTCGTCAGGGCGGTCATCGCCGCCGGCGAAGAGAAAACAGCATTCCAGGACGAAAAAGGAGACTAAACTATGCAGGCAATTGTTGAAACGCTATTTGATGCCGCCTATCTGAGCACAGTCGTCACGCTCGGCATCTTCATGATCCGCCGCAGCAAAGGTAACGTCCAGTACACGCTCTTCGGCTGGATGGCCGTCGTGCTCGGGGCAGGCGATTCGTTCCACCTGATCCCGCGCGCGCTGGCGCTGTGCACCACCGGCCTTGAGAGCTACACCTTCGCGCTCGGTCTCGGCAAGTGGATCACCTCCGTCACGATGACGGTGTTTTATGTGCTGCTCTACTATGTCTGGCGCAGGCGCTATCAGATCGAGGGCAAGCGCGGCCTGACCGCCGCCGTGTATGTTCTGGCTGCCGCGCGCGTTGTGCTGTGCATGATGCCGCAGAACCGGTGGCTGACCGGCGGCGCACCGCTCGCGTGGGGCATTTACCGCAACATCCCGTTTGCGTTGATCGGTCTGCTCGTGATCGTGCTGTTTTTCCGCAGCGCAAAGGCGCGGGATGACCGGGCGTTTCGCTGGATGTGGCTGACCATCGTGTTGAGTTTCGGCTTCTACATCCCGGTGGTGCTGTGGGCGGATGTCGTGCCGATGATCGGTATGCTCATGATCCCCAAGACCTGCGCCTATGTGTGGACGGTGCTGATCGGCTACCGCGCCATGAAGCAGGAGTGCAAGTAAGATAAAAATCCGACGCCGTTTGGGCGTCGGATTTTTTCGCCTGTACGATCAGTTCAGGATGGCCGAGCGGAGCTTTTCAAGATCCGCCGCGTCCGGGTGCGGCAGGGCGCGGTCGAAATTTTCGATCAGCATATCAAGATTTGCCGGGTGCTCGGGCTGCTCCTTCATCTTGAGATAGCGCTCCTTCACCGCCTGCGGCATTTTGCCTTGGCACATATATTCCCCCACGATGGTATTGCTTGCGTCGATGCTCTGGCGGACACGGTCTAGAACCTTCCTGAAATACGCCTCGCTGACGCCGAAGCCCGCCGTGCCGAAGAGAAAGAGCTTTTTATTTTTCAGCTTTGCAAGCAGCGAAAGCGCGGCGGCATCCGCGTTTCCCTTGTCCGTCCAGAAGCCGACGTAGAGAAGGTCTGATTTTGCCTCGGCACCGTCGCAGGCACCGAAGTAGTCGCACTTTTCTTCCGGCAGCGCTGCGCGAATCGTGTCGGCGAGCAGTTTGGTGTTGCCGGTCATGCTGCTGTAGAGGATCGAATAGTGTTCCTGGTTCATAATGGAGCTTCCTTTCTGCCGATTGTTCATCGGATAATAGCTTGTGCTTGGCAGGCGCTTCCTGCCTCTTTTTGAATGGGGCGACTCAGCAGACGATCTCGGCGCGGCTGCTGCCGTCCGCCCCCTTGCAGACCACGATCTGGCGGTCAATGCGCTCTTTGAGCTCCGCTACATGCGAGATGATGCCGACAAGACGGTTGCCCTCCGTCAGCCCGGCGAGCGTCTGATAGGCCTTGCGCAAGGCCTCGGAGTCCAGCGAGCCGAAGCCTTCATCAACAAAGAGCGTATCGAGATGAATGCCGGTGGACATCTGCACCTCGTCCGACAGACCGAGCGCCAGCGCGAGCGACGCCAGAAATGCTTCGCCGCCCGAAAGGGTGTTGACGCTGCGTTCGGTCGCATTGACGTGGTCGACGATATCAAGCTCCAGACCGCTTTTGCTCTGCTTATTGTCCGCGTTCCGGCGGCGCTTGAGATCATACTGTCCGCCGGACATCTTTTGCAGGCGGAGATTGGCACGGCACAGAATGCGGTCAAAATACGTCGTCTGGACGTAGGTCTCAAGATCGATCTTCGCCTTGTCCCTGAGGCCGCCGTTAGCCGTTCTTGACAGCGTGCTGACCCATGCGCAGCGCTGTTCCAGTGCTGCCAGCGCCGCACTCTGCTTCGAAACGCCCTTTTGCGCGCTTTCGTTGGTGCTGAGCCTTGTGTGGATGGCGCGGAGCTGCCGGTCGGCTGCGTCCTTGAGCGCATTTTGCTCGTCGATCTGCGCAGCGAGCGCGGCCGGATCGGTGTCCGCAGCGTTTGCAAGCTGCTCTTTTAGCTGCCCGATCTCCGCGCGTGTGGCGGTCAGCGCAGTCAGCGCGGCCTTTTCCTGCTCTTGGGCAGCAGCTGCTGCCTGTTCGAGAGCGTCTGCTCTATGCTGCAAACGTGAGATCTCCTGCTCCGCGGCCGAGCTGTCAGCAAATGTGAGCGTACTTCGCAGCTCGGCGATCCGGGCGGACAGCGCGTCGATCTCAGCGCAGAGCCGTTCCGACCGTTTGTCGGCGGCGAAGCTGTCATTCTCTAAGCGGCGCAGCGCTTCCTCCTGCGCGGGGATCTCCTCATCCAGCCTGCGCTTTCTCTCGATGTCGGCTTGCAGGGCCTGTACTTCGCCAGTGAGCGCGGCGATCTGCCGGTCGAGCTCCGCGAGCTGCGAGCGCGCGGCCTGCTCGGCCTGCTCTGCTGCCGTATCCGGCAGCAGAGCGGTGAGCCTTCCCTGGAGCGAGCGCGCCATTTCGTCCACGCTGCCCTTCTGCGCGGCGGCGGCCCGGCTTGCTTCCTCGGCCTCGGCCTGTGCGCGTTCGTAGGCGCTTTTGGCGCGCTTGACGTCATCCTCCGTCGGTGCGTGCGCGGCGAGCAAGGCGGGGCGAGGGTGCTCGATGGCGCCGCAGACGGGGCAGGGGAGGCCGGGGCGCAGTGTCCCGGCGATGATGCCCGCCTGTGCGTCTAAGAATTCCTGCTGTATCTGAAGCGATGTTCCGAGCAGCGCAGCCGCAGCTGCGGCGCGCGTTTGATATACCTCCTGTTTTTGCAGCAGCAGGGCGCTCTGCGCGCGGTAGACTTCAAAATCGGAGAGCAGCGTGCGCAGAGCACTCTGGCGGTCGCTGCTCTTTTGCAGCAGCGCCTCGCGCTCGGCTTTTTTCACGCCGCAGGATTCCAGTGCTTTCTGCTCGCTCCTGCGCGCTGTAAGCGCTTCTGACAATGCCTGCGCTTTTTGTGCGAGCGCATTTCTTTCGCGCGCTGCCTTTTCCCGCAGCAATTCCTGCTTGCGGCGCACGGACTCCTTTTTGTCAAGCTCGTCGTAGGAAGGAAGGAGCTGGCGCATGAGCGCGATCTCATCAAGAAGCTGCGGGCGTTCGCGCTTCTGCGCTGCGTCCGCCTCTTTCAGCGCACTCTGGGCGGCTGACCAGACAAGCGCCTGCCGCTCTTCGTCGGCGGTTCGCTGGGCCAGCGTTTTTCTGGCGGCCTGATAGGTCTCGGCCACCGCCTTTTGCTTTTCAAGCGTCAAGATCGCCTGCTGCACGTCAGCGGCCTGCGCATTCTGCGCTTGCAGCAGCGCGCCGTCCTCTTTTAGAACGCCCGCGAAGAGTGCATCTAGCTCGTCGGTGGGGAGCGTACCGTCCCTGGCTCGCTGCACCTGCGCGCAGAGAGCGGAATCGTCGGAGCAGACCATGCCGCCGGCATACTGACGGATGCTGTGGCGCACGTCGTCGCTCTTTCGTTCCAGCTCTGCGGATTCTGCTTTCAGCCGCGCTTGCAGGCTTGCGTACAGCCCTGTTCCGAAGATGTCGGTGAAGATCTTTTTCCGCTCGTCCGTGTTGGCTTGCAGCAGGCGGCGGAAATCGCCCTGCGAGATCATGCAGACCTGCGAGAACTGCTCTCTGCTCAGGCCGATGATCTCGCGAATGGCCCGATCCACCTCCTTGAGCTTTGTGACGGTGCTGCCGTCCGGCTTTGTCAGCTGTGCGTCCGCGGCCTGCGCCGTCATCCCCGTGCCGCGCGTTTTGGCGCGTTCATACGCGGGATTCCGCCTTACGGTGTAGGTGCTGCCGTTGTAGGCAAACGTCAGCTCCACATAGGTCGGCGTTTCCGCCTTTGCGTATTTGGAGCGGAGCATTGCGGGCTCGCGGCTGTCGCCGCTGGCCTCGCCGAAGAGCGCGAAGGTGATGGCGTCGAAAATGGTCGTCTTGCCGGCGCCGGTATCGCCGGTGATGAGATAGAGCCCGCTGCGCCCGAGGCGCTCAAAGTCCAGCTCCTGCACACCGGCGTAGGGGCCAAAGCCCGAAATCGTCAGTTTCAGCGGTCTCATGGCCGTTCCTCCCAAATGGATTCGATCAGTTCCTGCGCGAATGCGCGCTGCTCGCCGCTCATCGGCTGGTTGTTCTGCGCCTCGTAAAGCTCACCAAATAGCTCCAGCGGCGTTTTCCGCTGCACGTCGGCAGCCGCGTCGATGATGTTCTCGCTGCGGGTGCGGGTGTTGTCATAGCTGAGCTTTATCAGGTTGGGGTAGATCAGGCGCAGCCTGCCGACCGCTTCGGGGATGTCTTCCTCGTCCGTGAGGATGACATGGAGATAATCCTCCGTAGAGCAGCGCTCGTAGAAGGATTTTTTTGTCAGTTCTGCAAAGCTGCCGCGGATCTCGCGCAGGTCGCGGCGCGGGACGAGGGGGGAGAGGCGCAGCGAGAGTTCACCTTTTTTGCCGAGGGTGACAATGGTGACGCTCTTGTGGTGCCCAACCTCGGAAAAGGAGTATTTGAGCGGCGTTCCGCAATAGCGGATGCGGGATGAGCCGATGTTCTGCGGGCCGTGGATGTGCCCGAGCGCAACGTAGTCGAAGACATCAAAGACCGAAGCGTCCACATTGTCTGCGCCGCCGGCGCTGAGCTCTTCGGATTCGCAGGTGGCGGCGCCCGTCACAAACTGGTGCGTGACAAGGACGTTTCGCTCGGCAGGGTCGATGGGCAGATGCGCGATGGCGGCGCGGCAGGCGTCGGTGTAGCTTTCGATGGCTTCTTCCGGGAAAAAGCGCTTCACCTGCGCGGGCTTGATGAATGGCAGCAGCCAGAATCGCACAGGCCCGTCCGCGTCCGTCAGCGTGACGGGCCGGATATCGCCGTGATAGACGGGGGAGATGTAGATCCCGCTCGCGTCCAGCAGGCGCGCGCCGAAGGCGAGACGCTCAGGGCTGTCGTGGTTGCCGCTGATCAGCAGCACCGGAAGGCGGCGCGCGGCAAGCTGCACAAGAAAATCGTCGAACAGTGCGACGGCCTCGTTGGAGGGAACGCTCTTGTCGTAGATGTCGCCTGCGAGCAAAACGGCGTCGGGCCGCTCCGCGTCGGCGAGTTCCAGAATCTGCCTGAGGATATCAGATTGATCGTCCAGCATGGAAACTTCATTGACCCGCTTGCCGATGTGCAGGTCGGATAAATGGAGAAATTTCATAAAGCACCTCTCGCGGCGTATGATATTTTATTATAAATGCTTTTTGAAGATAGGCAATAGGAAAAGAAAGATCTCGACTCTGCGTCCGAGCGCAGCAGGAAGCAAAGCGCCCCTGCCGGGGTGAGTCCCGGCAGGGGCGTCTTCATTTTTGCCGCGCTTGGGCGGACAGCTTCATTACTGCTTTCCCGCGAGGTAGTAGTCGCTCTGACCCGGATGGTAGAAGGGGCAGGCGGTCAGCTTGCCGCGCAGGAAATAGGCCATCTCGTCCTCATCGAGTTGCTGGTCACAGTAGTAGCTGTCGGATTCCTCGTCGTAGCTGTAATAAACGCAGTCCTCGCACAGACTGACGGACATGAGATCATCTCCCGCGGGTAGAATTTAGTGCTGATACTCGAATTCCAGCTCGTACATGCTGACGATGTCGCCATCCTTGATGCCGAGTTCTTCAAGCTGCTGGAAAACGCCGTTCTCGCGCAGCATCTTGTCGAAGAACATCCGGCTCTCGTAGTCGCCGAAGTTGACATTGCTCATGAGTCTTTCAAGCCACTTGCCCTCGACAATGTAGGTGTTGTCCTCGACAGTGATCTTGAGCGGCTCGCTCGCGTCGATCTTGACGGGCTTGGGGACATACTCCGGCTCGTAGACCGTGACGGGCGGCAGCGTTGCAAGCTTTTCGGCGATCTTGAGCACAAGCTCGCGCGTGCCGCTGTGGGATGCGGCGGAAAGGGCAAAGAGCGGGTAGCCCAGCGGCTCAACGTGCGCGCGCAGGGCCTCGAGCAGGCTCTCGTCCTCCATGATGTCGGTCTTGTTGGCGACGACGATCTGCGGACGGGCGGCAAGCTCGGGGGAATACTGCGAAAGCTCTGCGTTGATCGCGTCAAAGTCCGCGACGGGGTCGCGCCCCTCGCTGCCGGAAACGTCGACGACGTGGACGAGCAGGCGGCAGCGGTCGATGTGGCGCAGGAAGTCGTGGCCAAGGCCCGCGCCCTCGGCCGCACCCTCGATGATGCCGGGGATGTCGGCCATGACGAAGGAAACGCCCTCGTCTACATACACGACGCCGAGGTTGGGGTAGAGGGTGGTGAAGTGATAGTTCGCAATCTTGGGGCGCGCCTTGGATACGACGGAGAGAAGCGTCGACTTGCCGACGTTCGGGAAACCGATGAGACCAACGTCTGCGAGGAGCTTCAGCTCGAGCACAACGTCGTGCTCTTCACCCTCAAGGCCGGATTTTGCAAAGCGCGGGGCCTGACGGGTCGGCGTTGCGAAGTGGGCGTTGCCCCAGCCGCCCTTGCCGCCGCGGCAGAGGATGAACGGCTCGGAGTCGGACATATCCTTGATGATCTCGTTCGATTCCGCGTCGCGCACGACGGTGCCGCGCGGCACGCGGATCGTGAGATCCTTGCCCTGCTTGCCGAACTTGCGCGCGCCCTGACCGTCCATGCCGTTGTCGGCGACGTATTTGCGCTTGTAGCGGAAGTCCATCAGCGTCGACATATTGTCGTCGACCACAAGGACGATGTTGCCGCCGTTGCCGCCGTCGCCGCCATCGGGACCGCCCGCGGAGACATACTTTTCGCGGTGGAAGCCGACCTTGCCGTCGCCGCCCTTGCCGGAAACGATCTTGATCTTTGCAATATCAATAAACACAGTGTTGTCCTCCTTTCAAGTGGCAGTATGCAACAGTATTATGATCATTAAAACAAAATCCCAGACGCCTGTCTGGGATTTGTGTCTTGTTCGGTTTACTGCGGGTAAACGGAAACCTGCTTGCGGTCCTTACCCAGGCGCTCGAAGCGAACAACGCCCTCAACCTTTGCGAACAGGGTGTCGTCCGAACCACGGCCAACGTTTACGCCCGGATGGATCTTCGTGCCGCGCTGGCGAACGAGGATGTTGCCTGCCGGTACGGTCTGACCGTCTGCGCGCTTAACGCCCAGTCGCTTGGACTCGGAGTCACGGCCGTTCTTGGTAGAACCTGCGCCCTTTTTATGCGCGAAAAACTGTAAGCTAATCTTCAGCATCTGTGTGCACCTCCATTACGTTTAAGAAATCGGAATAATTTTGTTCCAGCTCGGAAAAATGCAGCTTTAGTGCCTGAAGTGCGTCCTGACCACGCTCCACCGTGTCTTTCGGCAGGGTAAAGCGGATGTGTGCGCCCTCGTCCTCGATGAGCGTGTCAACGGGGATGTGCTGTACGTCGTACAGCAGAGCATGCGTCAGCATCACCGCACTGGAGATCGCCGCACAAACGATGTCCTCCCCTTCCTCCGCATAGCCTGCGTGGCCGAGGATGTCCACCGAGAGGATCCTGTCCCCTTGCAGCGAAAAAGTGACCTTCGTCACGGCCTTACGCCTTGATGGACGCGATGGTTACCTTGGTGTACGGCTGACGATGGCCCTGACGACGGCGGTAACCCTTCTTGGGCTTCATCTTGAAGATGTTGATCTTCTTGCCCTTGCCGGTCTTCTCGACCGTGCCGGTTACGGCTGCGCCAGAAACGTAAGGAGCGCCGACGGTGAGCTTGTCGCCCTCGCCTACTGCCAGAACCTCGTCAAAAGTAACGGTTGCACCGTCCTCCACGCCGAGCTTCTCGACGTAGATCACGTCGCCCTCAGATACCTTGTACTGCTTGCCGCCAGTTTTCAGAATGGCATACATTATGATTTTCCCTCTCTTTCGTTGTAGAGTCACGCTTGGCACGGCGGAGCGTCGGAAAGACGCACACTTAACAAAAGCCTATGCACAATGCGGCTTTTAATAGCATAACACAAGCCCCTTCTTCTGTCAAGCGGTTTCCCGAAAATCCGAACGTAAAAGAGCGTACGATTTCCGCATTCTTTTCTGTGCATTTTTACCGCAGCGCGATATATTTGAACGTATACATCGGGTTATTGCCGTTGTAGAGTGAGGACGAACTCAGCACGTTGAAGCCGTTCTCCGCGATCTCGACAGTCTTTGCGGGCGATGCCGCCGTCGCAAGGCCGCCGTAGATCAGATTCGCCTGCGAAAACGCGCCGTCCGTGCGGCAGATGAGCACGGCGCGCGGCGTAAAGCCGAGCGAGATGAACTGACTGGTCTCGCCGTCGCCCTCGTAGGTGCCGAACACAAAAAGCTGATCCACGCGCGCATTCGTCTCGGCGTCCGCGGCGTTCATCGCCTCCACCGTGCTCTGCATGCTGTCCGTGAACGAGCCGGACAGCGCGCTCAGCGACGCCTGCACCGCGCTCTGCTCAGCCTTGCCGGCGATCTCCTGCTGAAGCTCCTGCGCGAGCATTTCGCGCGTCACCGTGCCGCCGTAGGCGCCGATCACGAGCGACTCCATGCGCTCCTCGAGCGTTTTTCCGTCCGCGCAGACCCGGTTGAGCGCCTGCCGCAGCTGCTCGGGCGCGCTGTCGAACCACGCCTTGAGCGCGTCGGGCGCGAGCGTCGGCTGATCGGGCAGGTCGGCTATGCGCTTTTCAAAACGGCTGATCTGATGATCGAACATAACGTTACCTCCTGTTTTGTGTGAGGACGCCCCGTCGGCAGATACCGGAGCGTCCTCATTGTCTCAAGGGCAATACCGCATAATTGAACAAGAGCGATTTGCGAGTAAATTCTGCGTACTGACAAGGCGCGGTTTTGCGGTAATACTTGACGTATTACCGTGAAATCGCAACGAATGCAGGGTACAGAATTTCCGCAAAGCGCCGTAGCTTTCATTGTGCGGTGTTGCCCAAGACTTCATCCCCATGAAGCAAGCCTTAGAATAGGAATTTTTCTGCGTTTTGTCAAGCGTTTCGGGTGGTCAATCTTTTGACCAGCAGCAAAACCCTGCCGAGGATCCGCGTTTTTCGCGTTTCGGCAGGGTTTTTCGAATTTTTCAG